>Ga0209273_10000141_pt1 | contig 140222 bp, 120 predicted proteins | sample tdAd471_FD_187126 | JGI IMG/M metagenome (GOLD analysis project Ga0209273, IMG submission 187126) | Marine sediment microbial communities from the Atlantic coast under amendment with organic carbon and nitrate - tdAd47.1 (SPAdes)... | ecosystem: Environmental > Aquatic > Marine > Coastal >... | reverse complement strand
TCCGTCGGTCGCGAACCGGAAAAGCGCCGTTTCGCTCCCTCCCTCGGCGCGCACTTGCGACGAACGGTTCAGCCGCTTCACCGACTCTGCATCGAGCACACTACAAGTTTGTACTGGTTTGATTCTGTGGCCTCACCCCGGGCGAGGCGGGAGAGAAGCTGAATTCAGTGTGGCAAATCACCCGCCGAAGGAATGGCGCGAGACAGTGCTTTTCTGGCTCGCAACTGACTGAGGGGAACCCGGAGGGTCGTGGTGATAAAACGCTGAATTCAGGTGCTCTCCCGGCGACCTGGAACGTCACAGGGAGCATAGGTAGTGGATAGTGATGTCGAAATGGAGGGAGGAGGCCACGAATGGGGTAAGCCTTCCGAGGGCGTGGACGTTTGTTTTCAACCGAGGAAGGCTTACCCCATTCGTGGCGTCCGCTTTGTTTGAATGCCTCTTTCCCCGCTAATCTGCGATGAACAAAAAAAAAAGCCCGCACGAGGCGGGCTGAACACATGGGGTAATACTAGGAGACTTTTTTCCGTCTGGACCAGCCAAGCCCTGCAAGGCCCAGCCCGAACAGAGCAAGGGTAGCGGGCACCGGCACTTCAGCGGCCGAGGTTCCGCAGTTGGAGCCACTGGCAGAGAAACAGATTGCTGTCTGGCTGCTAAGCACCGCCTCGTTGTAAGACCATTCAAGCCCCTGGCGCTCTCTCCACGAGCCCTGAATGCCTACCGTGGCGCCGCCACCCAACTCGCGGCTGGGATCCAGGTATTGCAACAGGATATCGCCGGTAGACTCAAATAACACAGCCTGTGCCGTAACGGTTGCGGAACTGGCGTAATGCGGTACTGCGTCCCACTGGGTAATGAACTGCTGCTGCCCGACTACACCCCGAGTCTCATAAAAGACCCCACCACCGGCACGCGGGTTAAGGTCATCCCAATACACCGCAATGAAGTTGTCCTGCACGCTGTAAAAGGTAGGCCCCGGTATAGCCGTATTGGCAAGACCCAGGTAGCGGTTATCGAAATAAAGGGTACCGTTTGAACCAATCGAAATGCTGGAGGCGGAAGTCCCATACAGCGAAAAGTCAAAGCCTATGTCCGCCCTGCGATACGTGTCGTCGCCCATTGGCACGCTGGTGCCGGACTCACTGATATCCAGCCAGTTGAAGTCGATTTCATCAGTTGCACTGTAACCAAACGCGTCCGGCGCCAGTACTGTTGCTCCGGCGTTCGCGCTCAGGCAACCTGACAGTGCCATTATTGCAAACCACCTGTTGTTCATCTCAATATCTCCGTGTCGTCATGCTGCACCGGTTTTCATGTCGCAGCTCATAGGGTAGATTCTAGGTACTTTCGTAAGCGATGTGTGATTTGCATCTTCGCTCTGGGACCGAGCTCACAAATTTAGTTGCGACACGCATTTTCGCGGCAAAAGCTGGAAAATGTGATATGCGTCTCAATAACTTCCAGCTGACACAGAACAGCCATGGCAAGGACTGACGAATGAACTGGAAAATCCTTTTCGCGATAGTATTAATGGCCCTGCCGAAGGCCCATGCGCAGAACGAGTATGTCTTTCCATCGCTGATTTCTTCAGAGAAGATGATGTATCCACGCGATGCCCGCCAGCTTGGCTGGGAGGGATGGGCCTACTATTCATTCACCATCGGCAAGGACGGGCGCACCAAAGACATCAGGATCATCGATTCAAATGGGGTGAAAAGACTGAACGCTCAGCTGGTTAAGCATGTGGCGTCTCAGGTTTATTCGCCGGCATCACTCAACGGCGAACCGGTGGAAGAAAGAAGCGGCATTCGCAGGGCGGTCTTCCTGCTTACTGACAAGTCTCGCGGCGCGCGATCATTCTTTTACAAAAAGTATAAACACGCTCGAACAGCCCTGACCGTGCGCGATTTCGACAAGGCTCAGGAAAGCCTGGATACCTTGCAGGCTGTGAGCAAGCGCAGCTTGTACGAGGAACTGTACTTGCAGTCCCTCTATGTCGCCTGGTTCACTGGCACGGGAGACGCCGAACGCGCCTATGCACATGTTCAGCGCCTCATCGACTTCTACCGCCCGGATGACGCCAGGTTCAAACTTGTGGATTACGATTACTTCATCCCTTTTTTCGCGCAGGCTTATCAGTACGAAAGAAACTCAATGATGATTGGCAGCGCACTGGCTACCGCTGAAAAACTGATGAACATTGCGCCGGATAACGAGACGGTGAGGGCCGTCACCGAGGACGCCGAGAACATAATGCGACAACTGGATGGCAAGCCGTTTCTCATAGAGGCGAGCCTGGCGCCCGTGGCCCCGGGCTCGGAGTACGGGCGCTTCACCGTGCAACTACTGAACAACAGAATTGCCCTGTCGGAGCTGTCCGGTGATATCGAAAACACCTTCATGCGCTGCACTGGCGGTTATGCACTGCTCACCTATGTACCCGGTGAGACCTGGTTCGCACCGCCGGAATGGGGTCAGTGTGTTCTGCACATTGAAGGCCGGGCGGGTACTTCTTTCAACCTCACGGAGTACCCCGGCCCTCGATGAAACAGGCTGGAGAGCGTCTCGGCAAATAACGATCAGGGCGTGGACGTCTCCAGGGTGAACGTGAGACCGGCGCTGTCCTCAAGGCGCGCTATCAGCATATTGCCCATGGCAGTGGCCGGGGTCCAGAACCCACCTTCGCATTCAAGCTCTTCACGGGCGAGGCAGACGGCGCCCTCTGCGAGCATTTTGGAGGTAGAGCCATAGCCAGGGTCGCGATCGCCGGTTACCCGCGCTATCAAATCCTTGCCCTCGTCCTCTGGGTGCTCCCCGTAGAGGTAAATATCGAAGAAGCCTTTTTCCCGCTGCTCCTGTGTCGGACCCTCGCCGGGCGCGGGCAAAAACTTCTTCGCCACCGCGCGCAGTGGCGGAATTGCCAGCGACACGGTGCCAGCCGTCATGGCCAATGCAGACAACTTTGCCGTCACCCTGCCCTGCCCGGGCGGCGCAAGCATCGCTTCTTCGTACTTGAAGTCCTTACCGTAAGCGAAGTTCATGAGCGCATTACTGCGGCGCACCACGCGGGTATTTATTGCCGCCATCACAAAGGGAAGTGTCCAGCGATTGAAGTGCTCGTCGTAGCGCGCGTCGGTCTGGTCGTTCAGGTCGCTGCCACGCGCCGCACCGTGAGGGATCAGCGCATAGGGGTCAGCCAGTATTTTACGCAAGCCCTTGTGTCTGCCTGCGTCTTCCATCATGTTGATCATGCTGGCTACTGTGCCGCCACTGAACGCACCGCTGAAGCGATTTACCCGCAGTTTCACATGCTTTGCCGGTACACCGTACTGAGCTTGCATGGCCTGCTGCAGGAACAGGGTGCCCAGGTCTGAGGGAATGCTGTCAAAACCGCAGGTATGCACTATGCGTGCGCCGCTTGCCACTGCTGTCGCTGCGTGCTCGTCGATCATCTGTCGCATCCATTGCACTTCACCGGTCAGGTCGCAGTAGTGCGTTCCATTGGCTACACAGGCCCCGACCAGTTCACTGCCATAAAGCGCGTAGGGGCCTACGGTAGTGCACACCACAGTGGTACTCGCCGCGAGGCTCGACAGTGCATCTTCATCCGCACTGTCGGCGATGATTATCGGGAGTTCAGGCGCTCCCAGCTCTTTGGCGAGCTGCGCCAGCTTGCCAGCATTGCGCCCGGCAATCGCCCAGATCAGGTCTTCACTGTGCCCGTAGGTTTCCAGCAGATACTCCGCTACCAGTCTGCCGGTAAAACCAGTGGCACCGAAAAGTACAATATCGTACTTGCGCATTGCTTATGCTCCTTACAAATTATGAAGGCCGATGTCGACAGGCCAGTTCAATCCTGCCGGTACACGGCGTGCTCATGGGTGGGGAGGGTTGCTGTTGCTGCCGCCCGGTCTGTGTAGCAGGCTCAGGGCAGCCGGGGTTGGTCACTAGTTCAGTATCCGGTAACCGCGTCCGCTCAAGCAGCGCTTGACCACCTGGATCTCTTCCTGTTCGCCTTGCCTCACCCCTCGGGCACCTCCGGTAACTGCACCCACACCGGCACCACGTTGGGCGTCGCTACTGTTACCCACCGCAGCGCCAAACAGGCCGCCCACCACAGCGCCGGATACCGACCCTTTGGCGACCTTTGCGCCCTTCTTTACTTCCTCGGCATACAACCTGCATTCAGCCAGGTCCTGCTCGTAGCGGGCAACATCGATACCCTTGCGATCGACAATAATCTCATCAGTGGTGGTGCATCCAGCCAGGGCCAGCAGTACCAGGGGGATTGCATTTACACACTTCTTCATGGCCTGCTCCGAACGCCTGTCAGTTAACCGTTGCCTGAATAGCCTAGCACGACTCCCGCCAAAGCGCCCCACGCGTCATCGGCCTGCACCGCATGCGTGGCGGTCGCAACGCGTTAAAAAACGTGCCCGTTCCGCGTGCTGCCGAATCCTGTTTATGTGACACTGGGGCAACGGATGGGTCAACACCGCCCCGGTTACGTACCCGCAAGCGGAGCAAGGATTAATGGACGACTATCAGGCGCTGAGCGACGCGTACCTTCGGCTGCTGACTGCAGATTCAAACACCTGCCTCGAACTGGGGCTTGAAGAGAGGCTGAACGAACTCCCCGACCCCTCACTCGAGGCTTTTCTGGCCAGGCGGAAACAGGCGGAACAGCTGCTGGAGCAGGCCAGTACATTACATGCCCAATTGTCTGATTTCGACCAGAAACTGGATGTTGAGCTCATCGCGCTGGCGGCACGCCAGTATGCTCTGGACAAGTCTCTGGTGTTCAACGACAAACTGGAAATTGAGCAGCTGCCCAACGCCGGCGACGAGATCAGCACCGGCATTTTCTACCTGGTAACCATTGACCCGCGCCCCGCCGCGGACAGACTGGACAATATTCTGGCGCGATTGCAGCAAGTGCCGGACTACCTGCAGCGCATGTTGGCAAGGCTGGATACGCCGGTCGCGCGCTGGGTGGATATAGACTGCGAAACGATTGACGGCCTGCCTGATTTCTTCGCCAGCATCTACAGCTGGGGCAAGGAGGTGTCCTACAGCAGTCTCGATGCCCTGGACGAGGCCATCAACCAGGCACAGGATGCACTCAAGGCCTACCAGGGCGCGCTAAGGCAATTGCCCACCACTGTGCATTTCCACGTGGGAGCAGAGGCAGCACAGTCGCTGGTGGACGCCAGGGGCATCGCGCTTTCCCTGGACGACATTCACCAGTATGCCCGCGACTTCGTGGACCAGACCCGTGCCGAGATCGAAGCGCTGCGCCTTGAACTCGTGGCCAGGTACGCACTGGATCCCGCGACGACGGCAACCCAGTTGCAACAGTTTCTGGCCAGGGCGCACGCTGTGCAAATAGAGGGAGAGCAGTTCGCACAGGTGATCGACCGCTACACCCAGGTCGCCGACGACCTGGTGGCCTTCGTCACCGAGCGTGATCTGTTTCCCATACCCGATGGTCAGGCCATGAAGATCATACAAACCCCCGCATTCATGGCCCCCATGATTCCAGCGGGTGCAATGATGCCAACGCCGGCCATGCGCGAGGGTACACGTACCAGTATCATCTACCTCACGCTGAGTCGCGAGCTGCTGGCAGAACATACCGAACTGGGCATTCCGCTGATGATGTTGCACGAAGGCATTCCGGGGCACCATTTGCAGCTGTCCACAGCGGCCATGCACCCCGCGGTTGTCAGGCGCACGTTCATGGCCAATGAGCATGCGGAAGGCTGGACCACCATGCTGGAGGACTACATGCTGGACCAGGGCCTGATGGGCGAGCTCACTGACGAAGCGCGCTTCGTTACCAAACTGGACCTGTCCCGCATTGGCGCAAGAGTAGCCATTGACCTGTATTTCATGACCGGCGAGATTCGCTACCTGGACATAGGTTACGACGTCACCTTCACCGGTGAAGATGCCTTTGCCGATGCGGCCAGGCTGTTGATTGCCGCTACCGGCTTCACTCCCGGCCGAGCCGAGAGCGAACTGAACTGGTACTCACAGGAGCGCGCCTACCCACTGAGCTATCTGGTGGGCAACCGCCTCGTGTGGCAGCTCAAGCGCGATTATCAACAGGCCACCAGAGACTCACTCTCCCCCGTCGAACAGGATCAGGCCTTCCACCGGATCTACCTGCAGTCGGGCAATATGCCGGTAGCAAAGCTGAGAACCGTATTCGAGCATGAGTTGGGCAGAGTGCTGACAGCCTGACGGCAATTCACGCGTTATACGCCAGCCTGTTTACTCCATCCACTTTCACTTCTATTTGACCCCTGGTCACATAGAAGGAGCCGCCACCCGGCCAGAGAATCGGTTTCCCTGGCCGCCACAGCAGCTCAACCAGTAACAACAGGCCGTGATGTAGCAGATTGACCCCGCCAGACTGACCCCAACAGCAGCACGGCGATCATCGACACCAGCAGCGGAATCGCGAACGCTATAAAGCCATCGGCCCGCTCCCAGCCTTGATCAAACAGGTAGCCCGCCAGTGCCGGCGACAACACTCCACCAATACGACCGAAGCCTATTGCGACACTCAGGCCTGCCGCACGACTGCGCGCCGGATAAAGATGCGGAGCAAAGGCATAGAGACCGACCATGGAGCCAAAGATAAAAAAACCGAGAAACAGTGCCAAAGCCAGCATCGAGGGATTGAACTCGGTCACCGTGGAGAAAGCCAGCATCAGACCGGCACTGATCATCATATAGAGGGCAATCAGCCTGCTGATATCAAGCCGCGAGGATATAAAGCCGAGCAAAATCGAGCCCAGAATACCCCCGACATTCAGAATGATACCGCCGGAGATACCTTCATTGGTGGACATACCCGCGTCCACCAGGAGTTTGGGCGTCCAACTAAGCACGAAATAAAAGCTGAACATCACGATGAAGAACGCCACGCAGAACAAAGCGGTGACACGCAGCAAGCCGGGGGTGGCCAGTAAATCCGCATAACCGGCGCGTTCCTGCGCCGCACTGGCAGACAACTCGGGGAGTGCATTGACAGGTTCTTTGCCAAGCCGGGCCAGCAATGCATTGACCCGGGCCAGGGCGTTGCGCGGCCGACGGGTCATCAGGTAGTCCATGGACTCAGGCAGGCGAAACCACACCACCAGCAGCATCAGTGTCGAGGCCAGGCCGGCGCAGATATACACCGAACGCCAGCCATAAGCGCCAATGAGTATGGCCGCCAGCGTCCCGCCCACAGTAGCGCCAATGGGATAACCTGCCTGCAGCAGGCTTACCGAGAAACTACGCCAGCGCAGAGAAGAGAACTCCGACACGATGGTGTTTAAACTGGGCAGCATGCCGCCTATACCAAGGCCGGTGATCAATCTGGCCAGCGTCAGTTGACCCATGTTCTGGGTAAATCCGGACAACACCATACCCAGGCTGATAATAACCAGACAGGCCAGTACCATCGGTCGACGGCCAAAGCGGTCCGCCAGTGGCCCCAACACCAGAGATCCCACCGTCATCCCTACCAGGCCCGCGCTAAGCAGGGTACCTATACTGGTAGCAGACAAGCCCCACTCGGCGGAAATGGACGCGGCAGTGAAGGCCACCACCAGCACATCGAAACCGTCGAGCATATTGATCAGCATGCACACGCCAATGGCACTGACCTGAAAGCGGCTCATCGGCTGGTGTTCTATGCTTGACTGAATATCCATTGGCGCTCCAGATTGACTCCGTTTGGACGCAGTCCAGTACAGTGAGTCCGCTGACACCGCAAGCAAGGCTTCACCACCACCCCCCACTAATGCGCTGTATGCGCGGCGGGATGTAGTCGCAATAAAACCATACTTTGGTCTGTGCGACACAGTTCATATGCTTCTTCGTTATTATTTTCGTGCGGTATAATATAGGGATTCGTCTTTTTACAGTGCAGCCCACACAGGGAGACCTCACCGTGATGCCCCTCACCTTACTGATACTCACCAGCGTCCTGATGGTGCCTGCTGCTGCGACGGGGGCGGGGAACGAGGAAAACCCCCTGCGCAACGTCTACTACGGCGACACGCACGTACACACAGCCTACTCACTTGACGCGTACCTCGGTGGCACTCGAATGACGCCCGCCGATGCCTACCGCTTTGCCCGTGGTGAGGCTATCGTGGTCAACGGCAAACCACATCGCCTGCGCAGGCGGCTGGATTTTGCGGCGGTTACAGACCACGCAGAGTATCTGGGTGAAATGCAAGCCGCGCTCAACCCCGGCAGCCCCGGGCACCAGCAGCCACAGATACAGGAACTGATATCACTTACCGATGTGGCAAAACGGCGCGACTGGTTCCTCGAGTACGTGGTGAGCAACAACCGTGGAGCAAAGCCCGGACACCTGCCGTTCTATCCCGGCGAGGAAGTAGTCAAGAATGGCTGGAAGTTCATGTTGGCCGCAGCCGAGGAATTCTATGAACCTGGTTCCTTCACCACTTTCCCGGCGTTCGAGTGGAGCAGCGCACCCGGAGGCGCCAACCTGCACCGCAATATTCTCTACCGCAGCGACAAGGTCCCCGATGTCCCAGTGAGCGCTTTTGATATTCCCCGCGAAGAGGCGTTGTGGGAGTGGATGCAGGAGCAGGAAGCAGCCGGCATTCGCAGCCTTGCCATCCCTCATAATTCCAACGCCAGCAAGGGGTTGATGTTCCCGGACACAGATTCAGGCGGCAAAGTGATTGACTCCGACTATGCCGCATTGCGTGCACGCTTTGAGCGGGCGATCGAGATCATGCAGATCAAGGGCAACTCAGAGGTTCATCCGGATTTCTGGGCGGCTGATGAGTTTGCCGATTTCGAGAATGCGCCCAGTATGGGAGGTTTCAGCGAACGGGTACCCGAGAAGCGCAACTTTGTCCGCTGGGGGTTGGCCCGCGGTCTCGGCTATGAGCAGCAGCTGGGAGAAAACCCGTTCAGGCTGGGCATGATCGGTGGCACAGACACCCACAATGCGCTGATGGGCGATACCGACGAAGACAACTTTGTCGGCGGCCATGGCTTTGAAGATGGCACAGCGCAGCGCAGACGCACGGCCGAAGTGGGCGGCTGGCTGGCCGCTCGCGACCAGTCCCCCGGATCAACAGCCGCGGTATGGGCTACAAGCAACACTCGCGAGGCGATCTGGGATGCGATCCACGGTCGCGAAACCTTTGCGACATCCGGACCGCGCATAGCGGTACGGCTTTTTGGCGGGTGGGATTACCAAAAAGACCTGCACAAACAGGCCAGCTCCATTGAGCAAGCCTATGATGCAGGTGTTCCAATGGGTGGCAACCTCGGCAAAGCACCCACTGAAGGGCGCGCGCCACGCTTTCTGGTGATGGCCAGCAAGGACGCGCTGGGGGCCAATCTGGATCGCATCCAGATCATCAAGGGCTGGGTGGACGACAAGGGATCACCGCAGGATAAAGTGTTCGACGTGGTGTGGGCCGGTGAACGCAGGCCTGCGTCCGGCGGTAAACTGCCTGCTCTGCCCGGCACCGTCGACCTGGAGACAGCCACCTACCGCAATACCACCGGAGCGGCTCAGTTGGCCACCGTATGGGAAGACCCGGAGTTTGATGCGGCCGTGCCGGCACTGTACTACGCCCGGGTCATCGAAATTGAGACACCGCGCTGGACCAGCTACGACGCTGTGCGCCAGAACAGCCCTCTGTTGCAAGATGTGCCCGCTACAGTTCAGGAGAGGGCCTGGTCATCGCCCATCTGGTATACACCCTGATATGCGCCGACAGGCCTGGCAAGACGCAGAGTCAGCGAGTCACAGCTGCTGCGCGGGCAACAGTTTGTGGCCCATATGACTACTCAACGCTCGCGAATGCTCTCCTGCTTGTAGCGTAACAAGGGCGACAGAAAGAACTCGATAAGCCTGCGTTTCCCGGTCTTGATTTCAGCGCTGACAGACATGCCGGGACTCAGCTGGACCGGCTTTCCCGCCACCAGCATATGGCTCGCGCTCAGCTGCAGCCTAGCTGTAAACACCCACCCCATCTTCTTGTCCTCGATCGCGTCCTGGCTGATGCCCAGGATTCGTGCTTGAATCAGCCCATACTTGGTAAAGTTGAACGAGTCGACTTTGACCTGCGCTACCTGGCCCGCACCCACGAAACCGATATCCTTGTTCTGCACCAGAGCGTTCACCTCCAGCACCGCCGCCTCGGGAACAACTTTCAGCAAGGGCTGCGCAGGCGTTATCACCGCACCGATAGTATGCACCGCCAGCTCCTGCACGGTGCCGGTCACCGGCGCGCGCAGTATCTGCCGTCCAGTCCGCTGCAGGGCTTTGCGCGAGTCCTGCTCAAGCAGAGCCCGTTCTGCCTCCAGCCGTTCTATCTCCAGCAGATTCCGCCCGCGAATCTCGCTTACGGCCAGTAAGCGCTTCGCCGCAAGTGACTGTGCAGCCAGCTGCAGCTGTTGCTCACGCGCACGGAAAACCGGCAGGGATTTCTCGAGGTCTATCTGCCGCTCCAGCATCTCCAGATACTGAACTTTCGCGCCATACTGCTTCTTCAGTAAAGCGGCATGGGACGCCACCCGCTCTCTGACAATCTCAAGCCGTGCCCGGGCGCGTTCAAGTTCAGCCTGGACCGACTGACGTTCGCTTGCATTGGCCTCAACGTCTTTATCCAGGCCAAGTATTCTGGCCATGATCTCGGTCTGCCGCTGCTGCAGGATCACCGCCACGCGCAGCTCAGCGGCATTGCCGTCACCTGGGGAGCCATCGCTTTCAGCTTGCGTCCGATTGGGATCTGCCAGCCATCTTTCCAGCAGCTCTCGCCATGCAAGCTCGCGCCCGGCATTGCGCAGTTGCTCCGCGACTCGCAGGCCGTCGGCGTCGGCGACGGTGGGGTCAAGGCTGATCAGAGGCTGGCCCTTCTCTACTCGCTGGCCATCGCGTACGTGGATAACGGCTACCACAGCGGCCTCCGGCGCCTGCACCCGCTTCACCTGCCCACTGGGAATTATCTTTCCCGGCGCGGTAACAACCACATCCACTTCACCAAGGACGGCCCAGAGCAGCCCCGCTGCAAACAGGATGAGCAACAACCAGAGAAGCCACCTGCCCGCGGGGGACGGCGGGGTGTCCTGCACAGCCAGTGCCCCGGGAAGGAAGTCACGCTGCAGGGCCTCCGGCGCAGCGCAGGCAGCGGACACGCTCCTGCGAAAGCCGCCCAGCCATCCCATCAGTTTTGTCCCACCCGGGCAGCGCTATTGTTCACGCCACCTGCCCGGCGGTGCCTGCCTGCTCCGGACCTCGACGGATCGCCGGCACCTGGCTCTGGTGCCCGTGTAACCGCGCATAGTGCCCGTCGGCGGCGAGCAAGGCGTCGTGATCGCCCTGTTCCGTAATACGCCCGTTGTCCAGCACCAGTATCTGGTCACAATGGCGCACCGTACTCAGGCGGTGCGCGATGATAATAACGGTCCTGTTTGCTGAAATGGCACCCATATTGTCCTGCACGATACGCTCTGACTCATAGTCCAGTGCACTGGTAGCCTCGTCCAGGATGAGTATCCTCGGGTTGCTGATCAGCGCCCTGGCAATAGCGATGCGCTGGCGCTGACCACCAGAGAGGTTACCGCCCTGCTCCTCGATAAGGGTGTCGTAACCTTCTGGCAGTTCGAGAATAAAGTCATGTGCACCGGCTATGCGCGCACTGCGCACCACCTGCTCAAAGGGCAGGCCGGTATTGGCTACCGCAATGTTGTCGCGCACGCTACGGTTGAACAAAAAGCTCTCCTGCTGCACTACCCCCACACTGCGCCGCAGCCACCCGGTATCAATCATGGCAAGGTCGATGCCATCCACCAGCACCCGCCCGGCCTCCGGAATGTGTAAACGTTGAATCAGTTTTGCCAGGGTACTCTTGCCCGAACCGGAGCGCCCGACACAGCCGACCACTGTGCCTGGCCTGATATCCAGCGACAGGTTGTCCAGCACCAGTGGAGCCCCGGTGCGATAGCGGAAGCGAACGCGCTCAAATCGAATGGCACCCTGCAGGGTGTCCGGGGTGCTGCGCCGACAATCGAGCCCCGGCTCGCAGGGAGTGTTCAGGATGTCACCGAGGCGCCGCAATGACAGGCCCGCCTGCTGGAAGTCCTGCCACAACTGCACCAGCTTCAGTATCGGCCCTGTCACGCGGCCGGCAATCATGTTGAATGCCACCAGTTGGCCCACGCTGAGCTCACCGGCAATAACCAGGTGTGCACCCCACCAGATGATAAGCAGCGTGGTAATCCGGCTGATGAACGTGGCGATCTGGTTGGCCACGTTGTTCAGATTCTGCGCCCGGAAAGACGCCGTTACGTAGCGCGACAACTGGTCTTCCCAGCGGCGTTGCATCCGTGGCTCCAGAGCCTGCGCCTTCACGGTTTCCATACCGCTGACAGTTTCGGTTAGAAACGCCTGGTTCATCGCACCGCAGCGGAACTTCTCATCAAGCCGGTAGCGCAGTACAGGTGTGATGAACAAGGAAAGCAGAACGTAAAAAGGTATGGAACCGATCACCACCCAGGTCAACAATGGGCTGTAGTACCAAAGCACCGCAATGAACACGAAGGTAAAAGACAGGTCGATGAGCAAGGTCAAGGCGGCGCCAGTGAGAAAATTACGCACCGTATCCAGCTCGTGCACCCTGGCCACAGTCTGCCCTACCTGGCGTGAACCAAAGTAGCTTAAAGGGAGGTTGGCCAGATGATGAAACAGGCGCGCCCCCAGCTCAACATCAACACGATTGCAGGTATGGCTGAGCAGGTAATTGCGCATACCGCCGATGATTGCCTCAAATAGCACGACCACCACAAAACCACCGGCGAGCACATCGAGTGTAGTGAAACCACGATGCACCAGCACTTTGTCCATAACGACCTGGAAAAACAGCGGTGTCATCAACGCGAACAGTTGCAGAAAAAACGAGGCGACCAGTACCTCCGCGAACATACGTCGATACTTGAGCATGGGTTGCAGGAACCAGCGCAAATTGAACTCGTCCTGACGCGCACTGGCAGCACCCCCCGGGGGAGACAGGAGGATAGCCGAACCACTCCACATGGCGTCAAGCGCGTCTGCTTGCAAGGACTCCGGCCCGGGGTGCTGCGGGCGCTGCACAAGATAGCGCACGGTCCCCGCTTCGTTGCGCGAAACACGCACAATAATGAAATAGCTGCCGTCCCGGGTCCTCGCCAGCAGCGGCAGAATACGCGGATCGATGCCTTGCGCCGCCATCGACGCTTCTTTTGCCTTGAAGCCCAGCGAACGGGCGGCGCGCAGCAGTGTTATCACATCCAGCTCGCGCTCATCCTCCTTGAAGCGATGGGCAAGTTGGTGCGGGTCAACATCGATATGATGCAGCCTGGCGACCAGCGCCAGCGAGGCGAGCCCACTATCCATGTGAATCTCTCCTGGCCATGTGAATCTCTCCTGGTTCAGAACATGCCCTACCAGATTCCTTTCCCGGCTCGCACCGGAAGTTGGTCAGGCAGCATTGGTCGGGACCAGTCTAGTAGGCAACGCCCGCGACGGCCCGCAGGCAACCGCTTTTGATGGGATTTCCCGCTCTGCCCTGCGGCAGAGAAGCTTCAGGGCGCGTGATGTTTTACGTACGGGGAGAGGGTGGTCGGGGGAGAGGGTGGTGGGTGGAGAAAGAGCGCGCCGGGCTTATTCGTCATCACTGCAGAAAAGATCGTACAGCACGGTCACCAGTTTCTCCGCCTCTTTACCGGCTATGGAGTAGTAGATCGTCTGCGCTTCGCGGCGGCTGGTGACCACGCCTTCGTTACGCATCCTCGCCAGGTGTTGAGACAGGGGCGACTGTTTGATGTCCAGCATTGACGCCAGTTGACCTACCGAGTGCTCACCGGTTTTAAGCTGGCACAACACCATCAGTCGGTCGGGGTGACCAACCAGTTTCAGCAGGTCTGTCGCTGCAGATGCAGCTCGCTGCATTCTCTCAAGGTCCATGGGACGACTTTCTTCTCGAGGTTGCACTGGCTTCCACCAGTCATCTTTATTAGTGCTAATACACCTTCTTGCATTCCTATAATAAGCCGTGAGGATATTGACGCAACATTAATTTGATCAACTAGTGCACACACGAAGTCGCGTAATCGGGCGTACGCTGAGACGCTCGCCTGATGCCGGACGCCGGACGCTGGCAGAAATGTTACATTTCCCTGCGGGAGCTTACACTGGGCTGCCGGCCACCTATACATTGCGGAGCACACCTGCCATGCTGAAACGCATCAGACAGCAAACTGCCATTGTCTGCCTTACTCTTCTTGCCCTGGGCTCTGCCTGGGCCGCCCCACTGACCGACAACGATTACCAGCGCGTGGTTGACGAGGCCTACGCCCGCTTCAAGGGCGTGGATGAGGGCGCCAACGCTGACTACATCCCTATTCTGGCCACGGTGCCCAGAGAGCTGTTCGGCGTGGTGATTGTCACCCGCGATGGGAAGGTATTCCAGGCGGGGGAAATGGACTATGAGTTTTCCATTCAGTCAGTTTCCAAGCCGTTCACGGCATCACTGATCATGGCGGAGCAAGGACCAAAGGTCCTGCGCGAGAAAATCGGCGTGGAGCCCACCGGCCTGCCCTTCAACTCCAAGATCGCCCTGGAGCTCTACCCCGGCCGCTCGGTGAATCCGCTGGTCAATGCCGGCGCAATCGCTGCGGTGAGCCTGGTGGAGGCAAAATCCGAGAAGGAGCGCTGGAACAAGGTACTGAACAATATCGAGGCCTACGCCGGACGCGAGCTCCAGGTGTTGGAAGAGGTGTATACCTCGGAATATGAAAGCGCCTGGAGCAACCGCGGTATCGCCAACCTGCTGTACAACTATAAACGCCTGTACAGCGATCCGGAAGAAGCCCTGCGTGTGTACACCCGCCAGTGTTCTATCGGCATTAACACCCGTGACCTCGGCATGATGGGGGCCACCCTGGCCAATGAAGGCGTGAATCCGATCACCGGCAAGAAACTGCTGGATAAGGAAGACGTGCCGGAATTGCTGGCGATTATGGCTACGGCGGGCTTTTACGATGAGTCCGGGGAGTGGATGTACCGCGCCGGCCTGCCGGCGAAAACCGGAGTTGGCGGCGGCATCGTTGCTGTAGTGCCAGGGAAATTCGCTATTGCTACCTTTTCACCGCCACTGAATCCGGCGGGCAACAGTGTGCGCGGTTTAATGGCGATCAGTCACATAGCAGCCGAGCTGGGTGTGGGGTTATACGGGCCCAACCGGGAGGAATAAGGAGAGGGTTCGGACCGGGCCGGATCCCTGCCTTCGCAGGAATGACGGTCGGGTTATGCCCGGGATGATGGTTGGTTTATTCCCGGAATAAATCCGGGTTTGGTTTGGAACGCCTTCAAGCGGAAAAAAACAGGGGGCCAGATAACGGCCCTGCACCCGCAGGGACACAATGACCGCAGCTATGCTAAAAATTGACTAAAGCTTACAGGGTGGATGCGCGAAAGGCGCGGCTATAGGATATTGACGCGGCGAATCAACGCGGCGCAGAGTAAAGCCGGCCCGGAGACTGTGGCTTGCGGTCAGGGCACCAGCACTGCGGCTCCACTGAAGCGCCCTTCGCGCAGGTCGTCCAGCGCTTCATTGGCCCGCTCCAGCGGATAACGATGCACCGTGGTCTCGATCGGGATGCTGGCCGCCAGCGGCAGGAACTCCTCGCCGTCGCGGCGCGTGAGGTTGGCCACGGAGACCACCTCACGCTCACCCCACAGGATCTCGTAGGGAAACGAGGGGATATCAGACATGTGTATACCAGCGCAGACCACGCGACCGCCGCGGCGCACCGCGCGCAGGGCCTGCGGTACCAGCTCGCCAGCCGGTGCAAAAATGATTGCACCCTCCAACGGTTCCGGGCTGTCCATGTTCGAATCACCCGCCCACGCCGCGCCCAGCTGCAGGGCGAATTGCTGCGCTTCGGTATCGCCCTCGCGGGTAAAGGCAAACACGCGCTGGCCGCGATGCCGCGCCACCTGAATCAAGATATGCGCTGCGGCCCCAAAGCCATACAGGCCGATGGTCGCGCAGTGTTCAACGAGTCTATATGAGCGATATCCGATCAGGCCGGCACAGAGCAGCGGCGCGGCCTGAATGTCGGTATAGCCCTGTGGAATGGGGAAACAGTAGCGGGCGTCCGCTACCGTGTATTCGGCGAAGCCACCGTTGATCTGGTAGCCGGTATAGCGCGCTTCATCGCAGAGATTTTCCTTGCCATGACGGCAATACCAGCAATGGGCGCAGCTGCCGCCCAGCCAGGGCACGCCCACCCGCTCACCAATGGCGAAGCCATCCACCCCCTCCCCCATTGCCGTAACTTCCGCCACTATCTGGTGACCAGGGATCAGGGGCAGCACGGGCTCGCGCAGGTCACCGTCTACCACGTGAAGGTCAGTACGGCAGATGCCACAGGCTGTTACGCGCAGCTGTAATTGGCCAGGACCTGCCTGGGGTATGGGCACGTCTTGCATAGCCAGTGGCTGGCCCGGGCCATGGAACAGCATTGCCTTCATGTGGACTGAGCCCCCTCACCCTCTTCCGGTTTTTTGATGCGGAAAAATATCGCATAAAGCGTGGGCACAACAGTCAGCGTGAGCAAGGACGCGAAACCAAGGCCAGCCATTATGGTGATGGACATGTTGACAAAAAAGACGTCTGAAAGCAGTGGGATCAAACCCAGGATAGTGGTTCCCGCCGCCAGCATTACAGGCCGCATCCGGCTTACCGATGAATCCAGAATCGCCTGATACGGCTCCTTCCCGTCGGCGATCTGCTGGTCAATTTCGTCTATCAGCACGATAGCGTTCTTGATCAGCAGCCCTACCAGCGACAGGGCCCCGAGCAAGGACATGAAATCGAACGCGCCCCCCGTAGCCAACAGCCCCGCCGTAATACCAACAATTGCCAGCGGCACCGTGGCCCAGATGATCGCTGGCTGACGCAGCTTGCCAAACAGAAATATGCTGGTGAGTATCATCAACAGGAACCCCAAAGGCAGCGACCGCACCAGACCTGCCTGCGCATTGCGCGAATCTTCGAACTCTCCCCCCCAATCCAGGTGGTAACCGGCTGGCAACTCAATGGCTTCGATCTCAGGCCGCAGTCGCAGCAGCAATTCAGTGGCAGAGACATCCCTGGGATTACAGGAAGCGATAATCGTCTGAATACGATCTCGACCGCGAATCACTGCGTTCTCCATGCGCGTTGTGTAATCCGAGACCACTTGCGAGGCCGGCACAGAGCGCCCCAGGACAGGACTCCACACCTGGATGTCGCGAACATTGTCTATATCGCCCCTTTCGGCGGCCGGCGCGCGCAGGTCTATAGGCAGCAGGCGGGTCCCGTCGCGGTAGACCCCCACGCGCGCGCCCTCGAAGGCATAGCGCAGTGCGTCGCCCAGTGACTCACGGTCCACGCCAAGCTGGCGGCCAACCTGTTCGTTGAATACAGGCACCGCCACCTTGACCGGCGACCTCCAGTCATCGCGTATATCCGTTGCAAAACCATCTTCGCGCATGACGCGCTGAGCCTGTGTGGATAGACGCCGCAGCACTTCTTCATCCGGGCCGGAGAAACGCGCCTCGATCTTGGCATCGCGGCCAGGGCCGATACGCATGGACTTGATGATGGGATCGACCCACGGCAACTGCTGATGCAGAAAGTCCTCGCTTGCCTGCCACACCGCGTCGATCTGCTCACGGGTCTGCGTGCGGACAATGATCTGACCGTAGACAGGTGTGGGTTCCTTGGCATCGTAAACCAGAGTAAATCTCTGGTGAGGCCCGCCTATCACCGACGTGGTCTGCACCACACCGGGTTGCTGACGAATAAACTCACTGACGCGGAGAGTATCGTCTCGTGTGCTGCGGATATCAGCACCTTCAGGTTCCCATATGTCGACAAACAACAGAGGCGTGTTGGAGTCGGGAAAGAAACCGCTTTTGACATTTGCAAAACCGACAACAGCCGCAGCAAAAAGCAGCGATACGGAGGTCATCGTCAGCCAGCGATGATTCACCGCTGCAGCTACCAGCTTGCGATAGCCGACAAACAGCATACCGTCATAGGGATCCTTGTCAGCGTCCTCCGGGTCGGGCTTGAGCAGCAGCGCGCATAGCAGCGGTGTGGCGGAAATCGCCGTTAACCAACTCAGCGCCAGGGAGATAAGAATGACGTAGAACAGCGAGCTGGCAAATTCACCCGTGTTATCCGGCGACAGACCGATCGCGGAAAAAGCGAGTATACCGATGAGAGTACCGCCAAGCAGTGCCCACATGGTCTTGCCAACCGCTTCCCTGGCGGCCTGCACCGGCGTCATGCCCGCATTCATGCGCACCAGCATGCCCTCGGCAACCACGATAGCGTTGTCCACCAGCATACCCAGCGCGATCACCAGCGCACCCAGTGAAATGCGCTGCAGTTCGATATTGTAAAGCCGCATGATCAGCAGCGTCCCGGCTACCGTAATCAGCAGTACCGCACCGATAACCAGCCCGGTACGCAGGCCCATGAACAGCAGCAGCACAACGATCACAATAGCCACGGCCTGGCCCACACTGACCAGAAAACCGCCTACGGAGTTACGTACCTCACTGGGCTGGTCGTATACCTTGGACAGCGACATGCCAATGGGTATCTCCGGCAGCAGAGCCTGTAACCTGCGATCCAGACGCTTGCCCACCGCCACCACATTTTCACCGTCGGCCATGGAAATACCCACGCTAAGCCCGGGCTTGCCGTTGACGTAGTAAATTTTATTCGGAACCGTCTCATAGGCGCGCGTGATGTCAGCGATATCCGACAGGCGCAGCAACCGACGCTCACTGGAACTGATCAGCAGATCGCCCATTTCCTGCACCGACCTGAACGCGCCGGTAGGGTTGAACCGCAGGTAGTCACCTCCAACCTGCACATTGCCGGCGTCTACCACGACATTCTGTGAACCCAGTACATCGGCGATCTGTTCCAGTGATATACCCAGTTCAGCCAGGCGGCTGCGTGAAATATCCAGGTAAACCACTTCACGTTGCTCACCATCGATGGAGACCTTGCGCACGCCCTCCACCAGCACCAGCTGCTTCTTGATGATGTCTGCGGTGTCGTAAAGGTCTCTCCAGGTATAACCTTCGCCGTGCAGCACCAGATACACACCATAGACGTCACCAAAATCATCGATGATGATGGGAGCGCTGGCACCGGGGGGCAGTGAAGGTTTAACGTCAGCGATCTTACGCCGCAGTTCATCAAAAATATTGGGGAGATCCTCAGCTGAGTATTCGTCCTTGAACTCAATAAGAATGTCAGAGAGCCCAGGGCGGGACACCGACATTTTGATACGCTTGAGTTGCGGCATTCGCTGGATAGCGTCTTCGAGGTGATAGGTCAGCTCCTCCTGCACTTCGCGAGCGCTCGCGCCGGGATAGGGAGTGAGTATCTTCGCCATCTTGATGGTAAAGGGCGGATCCTCCAGCTTACCCATGCCCTTGAAAGCCCAGATGCCACCACCCACCATGATCACTACCAACAGCCAGGCCACAACCGGCGTGCGTACCGAGTATTCCCCAATGTTCATAGCGGATACTCCTGAATCACTGACGGACTAAAGCGGATCATCAGCGCGCGGCTCCGCCTGTTCCGTGTTTGGCATACGCGTAACCTTCATGCCCTCCGCGAGATAAGGGGCGCCCACCGACACCACTTCCTCACCGCCATCGAGACCAGAGAGGATCTCTATGGAACGCCCGGACATGCGCCCGATCTCAACAGGCCGGGCTGTGACTGTCATCGACTCTGCGTCAAGCACCCAGACCCTGGGAGCGAGAGCGCTGTCAGCCTGCACCGCACGGGCTGGCACCCATTTTACCTTCTCGTTATCGACCACTCCGGTCAGATCGAGTTCGACCGTTGCGGTCATGCCCGGCAGGACATTGAATTCCTTTGGCGCATCCATGGTGAACGTGGCGCGGAAGGTTTGCGTCTGATCATCGGCCTTGGTGGCAATCTCTTTGGGGCGCAACAGGTAACGGCGACCACCGCGCCCGTCAAACTGCGCATAAGCGCTAATCGAACCCGCCGTTTCACCACGTCGCAGATCCACCTCTTCACCGGTCTCGCCGCGTATGCTGCGCACCACCGATTCGGGAAGGTTGATAATGACATCGAGCTCTTGCACGTTTTGCAACCAGATCACTGTCTGTCGCGCCGTTACCTCTTCAAAATTTTCCACGCTACGGCTGGCGATGCGTCCGGAGAAGGGCGCGGTCAGCACCGTGTAGTCCAGATCCTGCTGTGCCGCGGTGAGGGCGGCGCTGGCTGTGCGGAACTCAGCCTCCATCCGGTCGAAGTCGATTCGCGAGATGTTGCCGTCGACGATCAACTCTTTGCCGCGCTCGAAATTGCGCCTGGCGTTGTCGTAGTTGGCCTGTCTGTCTTCCACTACAATCTGGTAGTCCGTGGGGTCCAGCCTTGCCAGCACCTGGCCTTTTTCCACCAGGTCCCCCTCTTTCACCAGAAGTTCCTGCAACTGTCCGCTGACGCGAAACGCCAGCTCTGCGCGCTGCGTGGCATCGACCCGGCCAGGAAACGTGCGCACAGCCTCACTCGAGCCACCACCCACTGTGATCAGCTTCACCGGCCTGGATGCGGGAGGCGGAACTTCGCGGCTCTCCTGGGCGCAACCGACCAGCAGGGCCGGGAGGACCGATGCCACCGCCAGTGCGGCGCGGAATAAACACTTGCTCATTTTTCTTTCCTGAACCACTCAACAGTGGCCTATCTTAGCACCATCACAGTCAGCCGGAAGGCAGCAGCAGCCGGGGCATGCGCCAAACCAACCATAAACGGCTATACTGCCCCACTAGCCAATCACGCGGATCGTGTCTCCATGCCCTCGCTATCCATCAACAGAAATTCCAGTCACCCTACGCTGCTTCGCGCGAACCTGTCAGCGGTGGTGGTGCTGACACTATTCCTGTCCGCTTGCGGCAGCCTGCCAAAGGACGTCAACAGGGTTGCCAGCTACGCCCTGCCAGCGAGCAGCGATTCCCAGCTCGTTGCAGAGATTCAGCCGATGCTGGCACCGCACCCGGGAAAGTCCGGTTTTCGACTTCTGGTCCAGGGCGAGCAGGCCTATGTCGCGCGACTGAGGCTGGTAGCCGCGGCAGATACAACCCTGGATGCGCAATACTATATATGGCACGAGGATACGACGGGGCTGGTGCTGCAAAACGCCTTTCTCAAGGCAGCCGACCGCGGCGTGAGAGTGCGCCTGTTACTGGATGACCTTGATACAGCAGGAAAGGACGAGCGCCTGCGCCAGTTCAATGCCCACCCGAATATCCAGATCCGTGTGTTCAATCCGTTCGCAAACCGTGAGATGCGTGCTGCAGACTTCATCACCGACACCAGCCGCGTGAACCATCGAATGCACAACAAGACCCTTACCGCTGATAATATCGCCACCATCGTCGGCGGTCGCAATATAGGCGACGAGTATTTCGAGGCGACCACGGAAGTGGCTTTTGGTGACCTGGATTCACTTGGTATAGGCCCCGTCGCTGCCGAAGTGTCGGACCAGTTCGACCTGTACTGGAACAGCAAATACACATACCCGCTGGAGTCGTTTGACTGGGATACCCCGGTGACCGAACAGAGCGTTGCCGACTACCGCCGATGGTCAGATGAACGACTCGAAGAAGCCCGCAATACGCACTATGCAAAGCTGCTTCGCGATGTCGAGCTGGCAAGGATCAAAGCCATCAGCGAGCTGGAGTTTGTCTGGTCTGACTGGATTCTTGCTTTCGACCACCCCCGCGCCATCACCATGGACGAGATGACCCTAGAGACGCACCTCGCCCTGAAAATTCTTGACGGCATGAAGCAGGCAAAGGAAGACCTGATTATTATCTCGCCGTATTTCGTCCCGGGCCCGGAGTTCACGGGTTTTCTGACAGAGCTGAAGCAACGTGGCGTCAGGGTGCGCATACTGACCAATTCACTACAGGCGAATGATGTGGCCATGGTGCACGCGGGTTACATGCGCTACCGGGAAGACCTGGTCAGCGCGGGCGTTGAACTCTACGAGTATCACTCCAGGTCAAACAAGCTGCGCAGGCGGCTTGCACGGGAGCGTCTGGACGTTGACAGGACCAGTTTGCACGCCAAATTCTTTGCAGTGGACCAGACGCACCTGTTTGTCGGTTCCTTTAACCTCGACGGCAGATCAGCCAAACTCAATACCGAGCTGGGAGTGTATTACGCCAGTCCTGAGCAGGCGAAAATCCTGTCCGAAAAGTTTGACGCCAGCATGCAACAACTGGCTTATCGCGTGGTCATCGACGACGCCGGCAATATGCAGTGGGTAGGTCTCAACGCGGATACGGGCGAACAAGTGCGCTTTGACCACGAGCCCGACACCACCTGGTGGAAACGCTTCAGCACCAGGGTCCTGTCATGGATAGTACCGGAGTCACAACTCTAGGGCACCTCTGAACAATGGCAATGCACTCAGGCTTCAGTGCCCGCGGCGCGCCTCCATGCGCTTGAGCAGGGTGCCGATAATCCTGCGGTAGAGCTCCATGCCCAGGTGTTTATCTTCTATCGCGCTATCCACGTTGGGGTTGTCGTTCACCTCTATCACATAACCCCGGCCGTCTTTTTCCTTGATATCCACCCCGTAGAAACCGGTACCGATAGGACGCGTAGCGCGCAGCGCTGCGTCGATCACAGCTGGCGGCACCTGCTCAACAGGCACTGTTTCAAAGCCGCCGGAATCGGTGCGCTTGCCGTGTCGGTAGATCTGCCAGTGCTTCTTGACCATGAAGTAACGACAGGCGAACAGCGGCTGCCCGTCGATAACACCTATGCGCCAGTCAAAATCCGTGTACAGGAACTCCTGCGCCAGCAACAGAGTGGACTGGCGGAACAGCTTCTTGCAAATCGCGCCCAGCTCATCGCGGTTCTTTGCCTTTTCAACACCCCGGGAGAATGAGCCGTCAGGGATCTTTACCACTATCGGGTAGCCCAATTGCTGCTCCAGTTCATCCAGTTGCCCGGACTGCCCCTTGTACAAAACCACCGTTCTGGGTGATGGCACCTTGTGTGCACGAAACAGGTCAGCCAGGTAGATCTTGTTGGTGCAGCGCAGAATCGAGACGCTGTCGTCGATAACCACCAGGCCTTCACTTTCCGCTTTCTTGGCGAAACGGTAGGTGTAGTGATCGATATTCGTAGTTGCCCGTATCAGCAGTCCATCGTATTCGGGCAGGCGCAGGTAATCCCGCGGTCCTATCAGCTCACAATCCACACCTACCTCTTTGCCGGCGCGGACAAATCGCTTGAGCGCAACATCATTGGAGGGCGGCATTTTTTCCGCGGGGTCTACCAGTATGGCCAGATCGTAACGCGACGCCTTGTCGGTGCGATGTTTGCGCCACACCTTGTGACTGAACTCATCCAGTGCGCTGGCGAAATGTCCCGCCTGCTCGTCGTCCAGACGGGTTGGCGAACGCGGCTTCAGCGCACTTATTTCCCAGCGCTTACGACGTCGCAGGGTTATCTCCAGTATGGGGCAGGGAAAGGCCTGAAACAGCTTTTCCGTGAGCTTGTGGAAACGACTGTCATGGCTGCGACCGAAGTAACTGAACAGCACCAGTGCTTGCTCCGGGTCGGCCTGTTCAAGCGAATGGTAGACCTCATCGGAAAAATCATCCACGTGCATTCTGTACAGAGAACGCTTGCTCAGGTCATTCAGGGTACGCACGGAGGGAATGACCGGGTGGCCGCGGGCCTCGGCCAGCAGCGAGCAGTAGTAGCCCTCGGACAAATAACCAAAACTGCGGCACAGATTGATCACCCGGGTGCGGGATGTGGGCGCCTGTTGCTGAACGCCATTCATGTAGTCAGGAAAACTGAGCACGTGGTCACTGGGGTAGTAAGGCGCCCAGTCGCTGAGACGGTGCATCACAATAAGCGTTTGCGACATGTAAGATGTTCCGGCTGCACCGCTGTGGTGAGCAAATGGGAATAATCCGCGAAAGTATTTGCCATCAGCGGCTGGCAGTCAATCGGGGCGCGAGCTATATTTTTGCTCCCCCCAAGGAGGGTTTATGCGTTCCCTATCCTCACCTCAATGCCGGGCGGATGGCACCTTCGCGCCTGTTTCTGTCGCCGTCTTGCCACTTGCACCCAGCTCTCCCTGCGTTGGCCCGAGCCCGCTCCTGTGGCTATGATTCGCAAGGCCGTCACCGGTGACATCAACGCCTTGCTTGACCTGGAGACAGTCGCTTTCCAGACAGACCGCCTGAGCCGCCGCAGCTACCGTCGCTGGCTGCGACACCCCGGCTGCGTATTTCTGGTGGCTGAACGCGAAGGCGCACTGGCTGGCTACGTTCTGGTGAGCCTGCGGCGCGGCACACGCCTCGCCAGGCTGTATTCGTTGGCCGTACACCCCGACGCACGCGGCGAAGGTCTTGCATCAGCACTGCTGGTAGCAGCAGAACAGCAGGCTCGGGAAGCGGGCGCCCTGTTTTTGCGCCTTGAAGTAGCCGGCACCAACGACAGCGCTTTGAGGCTCTACCGGAAATCAGGCTATCTGCAGTTCGGGCTCTACCGTCGTTATTACGAAGACCACAGCGACGCATTGCGGATGCAAAAATGCATCCACAAGCCCGACACCCTCGGGGACAGTCGCAGGATACCCTGGATACCGCAATCAACGCCGTTCACCTGCGGTCCGGCTGCGCTGATGATGGCCATGACCTCCCTCGATGCCCAGTACCGGCCCAGCCCGCAGGAAGAGGTGCAGATTTGGCGGGAAGCCACGACCATCTTCATGACGTCCGGACATGGAGGTTGCCACCCGCTGGGACTCGCCATTGCGGCCAAAGCCCGCGGTTTTGCCGCGCAGGTCTGGGTCAACCAGCGAACCCCATTATTTGTCGACGGCGTCAGGGATACGAACAAGAAACGAGTGATCAGGCTAACGCATGATGCTTTCGTAGCACAGGCTCGCGACAAGCAGATACCGGTGCACTACGCTGATATAGACCAACAGCAGCTGGTGGAGTATTTCGATTCAGGTGCGAATATCCTGATCCTGATCTCCACCTATCGCCTGGACAACCACAAGGCACCGCATTGGGTGGTACTGAGCGGGCACGATGGACAATGCCTGTTCGTGCACGACCCCGATCTGGAAGTGGCCAGCGGTGGCAGCATCGCTGACGAGCACCGGGACGCGATAGAATGCCAGCACTTGCCCATTGCCCGGGATGATTTTGCGTCGATGAGCCAGTTCGGGGGCAACCGTCTGCGCGCGGCGGTAGTGGTGCACAAAAGTTGATGGGACAGTGTGACCGGACAGGGGACAGTAAGGGATGACAGACAATAACGCGGCCTATCTGAAGATGGTGCGGACGCTCTCCGATCGGGTCGTCGAGGCGCAGCAGCCCATTCGTATTCTTGACTCGATCAAATGGTGCGCCGAGGTACGCAGCGCTTTCTTCGCCAGTGGATGCAAAGCCCTGCCCGCCGTGGACGCGGACTACTACCAGCGCAAGAATCCGCTGGAGTTCGACCCCGCTGCAGTACGCCAGGAGTTTCACCAGATAGAGCGTGACATAGCCCGGAATCTGGGGCAATTGAACCCTCTCTCAGCCATCATGCGCAGAATGTGTCGCGAGTACCAGACCGTAACCCGCATGATTGAGGCCCGCGGCACCGCCGACTTCAACCTGCTATCCGAAGAATTATACGGCTCCGCCTCTGACGTATTCCACGCCGGCGACCCAACGCTCGCGGATCTCGGCACGCAAATGGAGGCCATCGTAATCAACCTGTTGAAGAACGCCTCTATGGTTGAGGATAACAAAGACATTGCCGCCCCGGCGGCCGTAGACATGCTCAACCAGCGCCTGCTGAAAGTCTTCCCCAATGCCGGCATCAGAGTCTTACTCAACGACCAGATGACTGCCGATGCCGCGGCAGGTTCCGACTACCTGAAGATTCGTAGCGACGCCCGTTTCAATGCACTGGATATTGACGTTCTGGAAGTACACGAGGGCTGGGTCCATCTTGGCACCACCCTCAACGGTTCGGCACAGCCCTATTGTACCTTCCTCAGCAAGGGCCCGCCCTCGGCGACAACCACTCAGGAAGGCCTCGCCGTTCTCACAGAAATACTCACCATGCGCTCCAGCCCGGCACGCTTGTACCGCCTGATCAACCGCGTGCGCGCCGTCACCCTCGCAGAGCAGGGCGCAGATTTTATAGAGGTATTCAATTATCTGCGGCAACACGAGATGTCCGACGATGACAGCTACAGCATTGCGGTGAGGATATTTCGCGGCAGCACTCCCGGCGGGAAACCGTTCACCAAGGACCTCGCTTACATGCGCGGTTTCGTGCAGACCTATAATTTCCTGCGCCTGGCAATGAGTGAGGGCAAACTCGAGAACCTGCCGCTGTTGTTCTGCGGCAAGATCATTCTGGAGGACATCAAGACTTATCGCCTGTTGCAGGACGAGGGCGTGGTAATAGGCCCACAGTTCCTGCCACCACACTTCGCCGACCTGAAAGGCCTGGCGACATGGATGAGTTTCTCGCGGTTTATTGCGTCAATGAACTTTGAGCAGTTACAGGCGGACTACGGCCCGCTACTGTAACCACGCTTCACCAGGGAAAGTTACCCGGGCTGAAGCCGGGCCTTCCATGAGCGACTCGCCGTCAGGAGCACTTTGAATCACCACAATTCAGACAGGTCAGGCAACCGTCCATCATGATGGCCGCCTTGACGCTGCATTTGCGGCACAGCTCGGCACTGGCCGGGAAATCGCTGCCGGCACCGTCGTCGCCGGTCTTGGCGGCATACTCTGCCTTCTTTTCATCGAGGATTTTCTTCTGGTGTTCGGTAAGGCCGGGCTGTTCCAGCATACCGATATTCTGCAGGTGGTCCTCGATGGCCCAGCCAATTTCGGCGACCAGTGACGGCATGAAGCGCCCACCGGATTTGAAATAGCCGCCCTGGGGATCAAACACCGCTTTCAATTCCTCAACCAGGAAGGTGCAGTCACCGCCCTTGCGAAAAACCGCGGAGATAACGCGGGTCAGGGCCACAATCCACTGAAAGTGGTCCATATTTTTCGAGTTGATGAAAATTTCGAATGGCCGGCGCAGTTCGTGGTCAGTGCCGGGATTGAGAATAATGTCATTGATCGTCAGGTACAGCGCGTGGTCAGACAGCGGCGTCTTGATTTTGTAGGTGGCGCCAGCCAGCTGTTCCGGGCGAGAAACCTTCTCGTGCATTTGCACGATATTGCTCTCTATTTCCTTTTGCTTGTCTTCTTCGGTCTTCACCTGGAAGCCGACGATTTTCTTATCGATTTTCTTGCTCATATTTGCTTACCCTCAAACGGGAACTTTTCCCATCATCAACCTCGCTCAGGCGAGGCCCTTGTCTCATCGTTTTTCTCGCGCTAGCGAGAGCACCTTACTTTCGGCTGTCGTCACCGCGGCGCGAACCGCTTGCTCTGGGCCATTCCCGCGCTGCGGTCACGGCGATGAGCCAGGGTGACGTATCAGAACTTGCCGTAATACCCTTCCTTCAATGCGTCAAACAGGTTGGCGGCTGTGTGCGTCTCACCGTCGTACTCCACTTCCTCATTGCCCTTGAGCTCAATCGTGGAACCGTCTTCCAGCGTAAACTGGTAGTGGGTATTTTCCAGGTCCTCTTCCTTGACCAATACACCCTGGAACGCCTCCGGATTGAAGCGGAAGGTCGTACAGCCCTTCAAGCCCTGCTCCGCGGCGTACAGGTAGGTGTCCTGAAACTTTTCGTAAGCAAAGTCGGTGGGCACGTTGATCGTCTTGGAGATAGAAGAATCCACCCACTTCTGCGCTGCGGCCTGCACGTCCACGTGCTGCTTGGGTGTTACCGTGTCCGATGCAATAAAGTAGTCGGGCAGCGCCTCGCCTTCTTCCTTGGAAAACGGCATCGCCCGGGGATTGATCAGCTCACGGTAGGCCAGCAGCTCGTAGGAGAAAACATCTACCTTTTCCTTGGACTTCTTGCCTTCGCGAATCACGTTGCGACTGTAGTGGTGAGCAAAGCTGGGCTCGATACCATTACTGGCATTGTTGGCCAGGGACAGGGAGATGGTGCCGGTGGGTGCAATTGAGGAGTGGTGTGTAAAACGGGCACCCTCCTGAATAATGGAGGCAACCAGCTCAGGTTCTTCCTGCGCCAGAGCCTGCATGTAATGGCTGTACTTGCCGTGCAGGATACGCCCGGGGATCTTGTCACCGAGTTTGATGCCATCCGCGGCAAGCTCGGGACGCCGTCGCAGCATTTCGCCCGTCACCTCAAACTCCTCACTCATGATGGGCGCCGCGCCTTTTTCACGGGCCAGTTCCAGCCCTACCTTCCAGCCGGAAACCGCCATATCGCGCGCCACCTGCTCGGTAAATGCCAGCGAATCTTCCTCGCCATATTTCATCCGCAACATGGCCATGGTCGACCCCAGGCCAAGGAAGCCCATACCATGGCGCCGCTTGCGGGTGATTTCTTCGCGTTGCTGGGCCAAAGGCAATCCGTTTATTTCCACCACGTTGTCCAGCATGCGGGTGAAGACGGCGACCACCTCACGGTATTCGTCCCAGTCAAACCACGCGTTTTCAGTAAACGGCTCGCGCACAAAGCGGGTAAGGTTCACTGATCCCAGCAGACAGCTGCCGTAGGGCGGCAGCGGCTGTTCGCCACAGGGGTTGGTGGCGCGCACGTTTTCACAGAACCAGTTATTGTTCTTCTTGTTGACCTCGTCGATCAGGATAAAGCCGGGCTCAGCGTAATCATAGGTGGAACTCATAATCGCATTCCACAGCTTGGTGGCACGAATGCGCTGGTACACCCTGCAGGCGACACGGCCCTGCTCATCCGACACGTAACCATTGGTCTCGGGGAACGGACGCCAGATGATTTCCATCTCCGGGTCCAGGTCACGTGCAGCGTATTCCTTGGGTGTCACCGGGAAAGAAAGTGGCCACTCTGCGTCCTCACGCACCGCCTTGATGAAGTCCTCGGTAATCAGCAGCGACAGGTTGAACTGCCGCAGGCGCCCGTCTTCCCGCTTGGCCTTGACGAAATCAAAGACATCCGGGTGGTGCACATCGAAGGTCGCCATTTGCGCGCCGCGACGACCACCGGCCGACGACACGGTGAAGCACATCTTGTCAAAAATATCCATGAATGACATGGGGCCGGAGGTGTAGGCACCTGCACCCGACACAAAAGCGCCACGCGGGCGCAGCGTAGAAAACTCATAACCGATCCCGCAGCCGGCTTTCAGCGTCAGGCCCGCCTCGAGGTTACGCTGCAAAATGCCGTCCATCGAGTCAGCGATGGTGCCGGACACAGTACAGTTGATGGTAGAGGTAGAGGGCTTGTGCTCCTGGGCACCAGCATTGGAAACGATGCGACCCGCTGGTATCGCGCCCCGCTTGAGAGCCCACACAAAGCGCTGCTCCCATTCCTGGCGAATGCTTTCATCTTCCACCTCGGCCAGCGCGCGCGCCACCCGAGAGTAGGTACCGTCTATGTCGGCATCGACCGGATTGCCGCGGCCGTCTTTCAATCGGTATTTCTTGTCCCAGATATCCAGGGAGGCTCCCTGAAGTTCGATAGTGCTACCCCGAGCGGTAGTATCCTGCTTGGTTGCTGGTTCCAAAATGTGCCCCTTCGTGCGTCAGATCTGCGGACGAATAGCGCCCGCGAAGCTTGTTGTTAGAGCGCATATTTATACCTACATATCGGCGAAAGCTCAACGGGCAGACACAATATATTGTGAAAATCTCTGCATGTGTTCATTTTTTGACCACCCCACCACAACCCGTTTACCGCCCTGGATCCGCGCTGTCGCGCAGGGCCTGCGGCCCCAAGCCAGAGCGCCAGAGGGCGCCGAGGTAATGGAGCACTCACCAGCTTGCCCCGGTAGCCCCGCCGCAGGCCCGGACAGTCACCGACTGCAATTGCCACATTCTTGCACGCACAACTTAACCGCAGGGGCGCCACAGCGTATGATCGCCTCAGCCTGTACACCGCCGAGGAGAGCGCAGCATGCTGATCAGCAACATAGAAGTGATTCCCAACATGCGCGTTGTGCGCCATCTTGGCCTGGTGCAGGGCAGCACGGTGCGGGCCAAACACGCCGGCAAGGACATCATGGCGGGCTTCAAGAATATCTTCGGTGGCGAGTTGGGAGCCTATACCGAACTCCTGCAGGAGTCGCGCGACGAAGCCGTGGCGCGCATGTCAGAACAGGCGCGGGCTATCGGCGCCAATGCGGTCATCAACGTACGCTTCTCCACCTCCGCCATCGCCGCCGGGGCGTCGGAGATCCTCGCCTATGGCACCGCTGTGGAAGTCGCAGAGACGGGCAGGTAAACCAGCATGGAAGCCCTGCTGCAACTGGCGATCTTCTTCACCCTGCTGGCGCTGGGTTACCTGTTTGGACGCCGCGCGGAAAGCAAGCACTATAAAAGCATTCGCGAGCGCGAGGAGCAGCTCAGGTACCTTGTAGTACTCAACCAGCGTTTCCCTCCGCCGGACATGCTAAGCCATCGCACTGACATGGTCACCGGCAATGTGGTGATATCAGTGGACTACTTCAAGACCGTGGTGGCGGGCCTGCGCAACCTGGTGGGCGGCAACCTTAACTCCTATGAGTCCCTGCTGGACCGCGCGCGACGTGAGGCAATCCTGCGCATGCAGGAGCAGGCCGCTCTGCGTGGCGCCGAGGCCGTCATCAACCTGAAATTTGAGACCTCACGTATCGCCGGGAACTCTGCCAAGGGCATAGGCTCTGTCGAGGTACTGGCCTACGGCACCGCCCTTACGCACCCGGACAAGTAAGCCGGGGATGTCTTTACCAGACGGTAACCCGCGTATCCCTGAAGGCATCAATGCCCGCAACGACCACCCTCTGCGCGAATTTCTTATCCTGGCCGCAGGTATCAGCGGGGCACTTGTTGCCCTGGTGCTGGTCCTGGGGCTGACCGCTAAACTGATCGCGCCCTACATCCCCTTCTCCTGGGAGCTGTCAGCCGCACCGTCCATGCAGGATCTGCTGGCTGGCGACGATGCTGACCCGGGCGCCGCCCGCGCCCTGTCCGCACTGAGTAACTCGCTGCTTCAGAGCAGCCTGAAGGTGCCTGTGAACGGCAAAGACCCGAAGGACGTTGCTCCACCTGAACATTTTCGTTTTTCGCTGGTAAAACTGGACTACCCCAACGCCTTCGCCACGCTGGGTGCGCAAATCGCTGTCACCGAAGCGCTGTTGCAGCACGTGAGCAGTGAAAACGGACTGGCGATGGTGCTGGCGCATGAGATCGCGCACGTCCAGCTGCGTCATCCCATAGAAGCAGCAGGCCGCGGCATCGTTGTGCAGATTGCGCTGGCCGCACTGCTCGGCGACAGCAGCGCCAACCTGCTGGGAGGAAGCCTCAGCACCGGCAGCATGCTGACCCTGCTCAGTTTTAACCGCGACATGGAATTACAGGCAGACCGACGTGCCCTGGATATCCTCCGGGCGCACTACGGCCACGTGGGCGGCGCAGACGAATTCTTCCTCGATATGGCGGCCGATCCCCACAGTGCGGACTGGCTGGAATTCGCGCAGACCCATCCCAGCAGCAAACGCCGGCTGCAACTGATTCGCCAGGCGATCAGAGAGGATGGCCCTGGCGACGCTACCGTGGCCCTGCCGGAAGCGCTGCAGCCAAACCAACCGCTGCAGTAAATCCAACGCGCCGGCAGTGGGCGTAAATCGCATTCGACAAGCACAGCGATAGCAGCGCAGCAGCGCGATGGCCCGTTGCGGATACACCCGTATCCTATACACTCACAGCAGAAGGGGCCGGTATCGCGGCCCGCCAACACCGCTGGAGCACAGGCGAACCCCTTGAAGCTTTCACTATTCGGTCAGAAATTTGCGGGCAAGTCCGGCATCGTCGAACTCATGGACGATCTGGGCAGCGCCCTCAATGAAAACCCTGAGATGATCTTTATGGGCGGGGGCAACCCGGGACGCCTGCCTGAACTGGAGGCTGTCTTCCAGCAGCGCCTGGAGGCAATCATGGCGGACCCGGCGCAGCGCCATAGCCTGTTCGGCATCTACCAGTCGCCCCAGGGTGACAGGGAGTTCCGCAAACAGATCGCCGGCTTCCTCAAACAGCAGTTCGGCTGGAATTTGAGTGAGCACAATATCGCTGTCAGCAACGGCAGCCAATCCGCCTTCTTCGTACTCTTTAACATGCTGGCCGGGGCAATGCCTGATGGCACCTCCCGGGCGATCCACCTGCCATTGGCTCCCGAGTACATCGGCTATGCCGACGCCGGCCTGAGTGAACATTTTTTCAACGCGACCCGTCCAAGCATCGAGCTGCTTGACGACCACCTGTTCAAGTATCACGTGGATTTTTCGCAGCTCAAGCCGGGAGAGGAAACCGCGGCATTGTGCGTCTCACGACCAACCAACCCCACCGGCAACGTGCTCACAGACGACGAAGTGGCCCACCTTGACGAGATCGCGCGCGAACGGGGCATTCCGTTGATCATCGATGGCGCCTATGGTCTGCCGTTCCCCAATATCCTGTTCACCGAGGCCAGCCCTCACTGGAACGACAACACGGTGCTGGTGCTCAGCCTGTCAAAGCTGGGGCTGCCCGGCGTGCGCACCGGCATAGTGGTGGCGCGGGAGGAAATTGTGCGGGCATTTACCAACGCCAACACCATAGTCAGCCTGGCCTGCGGCACGTTGGGCCCGGCGCTGGCAAGGGCACTGTTCGACAGCGGCGAAATACGCACGCTTACCCGTGACTACGTCACCCCGTTTTATCGCGAACGCTCACTGCAGGCCGTCGCCTGGTTCCGCGAGGCGTTGGGGGACCTCCCCTGGCATGTACACAAACCGGAGGGCGCCATATTTCTCTGGCTGTGGTTCGACGGCTTACCCATCAGCAGCCAGGAGCTTTACCAGAGACTGAAACGGCGCGGCGTGCTTATCGTGCCCGGGCATAACTTTTTCGTGGGCATGCATGACGACTGGCGCCATCGCCAGGAATGCATCCGGGTTTCCTACGCCCGTGACAGCGAGACTGTGCGCAGGGGAATTGGCATTATCGCCGAGGAAGTACAGCGCGCCTATGAGGGCAATTGACCGGACCTTTGCGCGAACCTGTTCTATTATTAAGGGTCGAACTGAACAGTTCCCGCCACGTACCTGCAACAAGGACAAAACATGCCACGTTTTCTGCTCTATCTCATCGCCATACCTCTTGTGCTCATACTCGCCGCAGCGCTCCTGCTACCGCTGCTGCTGGACAAGGACAAGATCCTCGACATCGCCGCCGCCCAGGTCAAGCAGCATACCGGTGCCACCCTGCAGGTAGCAGGTGAGTCCAGCCTCAGCATCTTCCCCACGCTGGGTGTCAGCCTGGCACAAGTCTCGCTGGAAATGCCGGATGCAGAACAGGGCAGCATACAGGCGAGATCCCTGGAGATTGGCGTTCAGTTCATGCCCCTGCTTGGCGGTGAGGTTGCAATTGACACCATCGCGCTGGACGGCGTGGCGGCCAGGGTGGTTTCCAAACCCGACCCCGACCCCGTCGACACCACGCAGATGAATGACGAGCAACTGCAGGCCTTCTACGCCAAGCGTCAGGCCGAGAAAGAACAGGCTGGAAGGACCGCCGGAACGGAAGTCGCGGTGGCGGTGCCGCTGGCACTGGAAGTCGCCAATCTCAGTATCACCGATTCACGCATCGAACTGGCCGAAGTGGGCGGCGAGACCACAGTGATAGAAATTGTGAAGCTGCGCGGCCAGGGGCTCAACCTGGATGATCGCCCAATGCCGCTGGCAGCGGTTATTCGCCTGCCCGGAGAAACGCCCATGACCGTGTCGCTGGACGGGACCATAACGCTCAGCCAGACCACACAGATGCTGGGCGTAAAAAACCTGGACGTTGAGATCACCGGCGCTTTGGCAGACACCATCACCGTGGCAACCTCCGGTACCGTGGACATCAGCCGGCAGATTGCGGACTTACAGTTGCAGGCTGATATCGCCGATACCCGCGCCGAAGGCCAGCTTCGCTATGCCAGTTACGAAAGTCCGCAGATCGATGCGGACCTGCACCTGAACCGCTTCACGCCCGCTCTCATCGCCATCGCTGGCGCGGATGCTGCGGCAGCCGATGCTGCGGCAGCCGGCGCTGCGAGCAACGACAATGGTGAGGAATCGGCAGCGGGAGAGGGCACTCCCCTGCCCCTGGACGCGCTTCGGGTGATGGACACCCGCGCCAACCTGCGCATCGACGAGGTGCTCTGGGACGGACACCGGGTGACAGACCTGACCGCGAAATTGCGCGTGGTCAAGGGCGAAGCCATTCTGCCGACAGTAACCGGCACGGTTCACGGTGGCAAGCTGGACATGAAAGCCAACCTTAATGCCAAGCACAGCCTCGCCAAACTGAATACACAAGGCAGCCTGAGTGCGGTTGATATCAATGAGGCCCTTGCCGCCGCCGAAGTGAAACCGATGATGAGCGGCAAAGCCAGCCTTAGCTGGAAGCTGCATGGGCAGGGTAACAGCAGCGGCGCACTGACCAACAGCCTGCGCGGCCCTATCGACCTGCAGACAGAAGAGGCGATGCTGCTGGGCATGGGTGTGGAAAAAATGCTCTGCGAAGCCGTGGCGCTCATCAACCAGGAAGCGCTGAGCGCTGAATTCCCGGCCGACAGCCGCTTCGACGCGCTGTCGGTAAAAATCATGATGGGCGACGGCAAGGCGACACTGCAGCCACTACAGGCCAGGCTCGCGGACATCCGCCTGCTTGGTAAAGGAGCACTGGATATCACCAGCATGGACTTTGACACCACCTTTACCGCGAAGCTGCTACCCGGCCTGAGCAAGCTGGACCCCGCTTGCAGGGTCAACGAACGTATTACCGCTATTGACTGGCCAGTGGTATGTGAGGGCAACGTGGCTGGCGAGCCCGCTCAATGGTGCTCGGTAGACAGCGGCGAAATACTCAGCGATATGGCGGAATATGAGCTCAAGCGCAAGGCGCAGGAGAAAATAGAAGACAAGCTCGGCGAGGACGCGGGTAAAGCGCTGAAAAAACTGTTCGGGAACTAACACGCCCGATATGGAGAAAAGCGCCGCGTTGCGTTAAATTGGCAAAAAACAAAAGGAATAAACATGCGCCTTCACTACAGCCTTGCCACCGCACTGATGCTGACTGCTGCGCCCACTCTCGCTGAGGGCGGCTCTGGCGGCAACTTCTTCGACGGCAAACACGTCCTGGGCATCGGTGCCGCCTATCAGGAGGCTGACGCGGAGGTCCGCGCCAGTGTTGCCAGCCTGCCGGAAGTAGGCCTGGATCTGGACGACCTCGGCATGGAGGACAGCGACACCAGCTGGGCCATTGAGTATCGCTGGCGATTCGCCGAACGCTGGGTACTGTCCGGCATGGCCTATACCTTCGACGAGAGCGGCCAACGCACTGCCAACAGGGACTTCAACTTCGACGGCAACGAGTATTCTGCCGGTGCCGTGATCGATACCGAACTGGGCCTGGACACCTACATCGTCAACCTGCTCTACCAGGTGTACAAAGGCGACAGCACGGAGCTGCTGCTTGGCGGTGGTTTGCATGCATTTGACCTGGACACCTCTATAGAGGGCCGTGCCTTCGTCGGTGACCTTAATGGCGCAAGCGGTGCCAGCAGCAGCGAATTGCTGGCCCCGCTACCAAACTTGCGCGCGCAGGCTTTCTTTACCTTCAGTGATCGCTGGAGTGGATCGCTTTCTCTGGGGTGGCTCAGTGCCAACTACGGTGACTATGATGGCAGCTTCATCTATGCCCACCCCCGGCTCGCCTACCAGCTTGGGGAGCACTGGGCGGCCACGCTCGGCTATCAGTACGTCAATATCGACCTGACCCAGGAAAAGTCATCGCGCCGCGAACTGGCACTCGATGCCACCTTCACCGGGCCTACTGTCTACCTGCACTACCGGTTCTAGCCAGCCGCAATAGCAGCTGGCGCACGGCAATTGCGCGCCAGCCAAACCGACACAACCTTTATCCAGATCAATAACAAACCGGCCGTGCACTGTTAAGCTGGGCGGCTACTGATACAGGGAATTCCGTGTCCAAGGCTCTCACCACACTGCTTCTGGCTCTACTCGGTAGTCTGCGCGACCTGCTGCCGATTATTCTGGTGATCCTGTTCTTCCAGTTCGCAGTGCTCAAGCAGCCGCTGCCGGACGTGGGCCAGATCCTGCTGGGCGTGGTATTCGTGGTGCTGGGCCTGACATTTTTCATTCACGGCCTGGAACAGGGGTTGTTTCCCATCGGCGAATCCATGGCCACATCCTTTGCCCGCAAAGGCAGCCTGTTCTGGCTCATCGCCTTCGCCTTCGCCCTGGGCTTTGGCACCACAGTCGCCGAGCCGGCGCTGATCGCCGTTGCCGCCGAGGCAGCCGCTGTAGCAGCGGAGGGCGGCATGATTGAATCCAGCGAGAGTGCCCGCGAGGACTACGCCAGCGGTCTGCGCTATACCGTGGCGTTTTCTGTCGGTCTGGCCATCGTCATCGGCGTGATCCGCATACTTCGCGGCTGGCCGGTGCAGTGGCTCATCATTGGCGGTTATGTGCTGGTGGTTATCATGACCATGTTTGCGCCCCGCGAGATTATCGGTATCGCCTACGACTCGGGAGGCGTCACCACCTCCACCATCACCGTGCCGCTGGTCACCGCACTGGGCGTGGGCCTGGCATCATCCATTCGCGGCCGCAACCCAATGATAGATGGTTTCGGGCTGATCGCCTTCGCTTCGCTTACCCCGATGATCTTTGTTATGGCTTACGGGATGCTGATCTGATGGACATACTCAACGCCATCTGGACTACTACACTGGCTACGGTGAACGATGTACTGCCCATCGCCGCCATCATTTTCGGTTTCCAGTTTGCAGTGCTACGCCAGAAACCCGCCAACCTGAGAGCAATACTGTTCGGATTTGTCTGGGTGCTGGTTGGTCTTTCCCTGTTCCTGCTGGGGCTGGAGTGGTGCCTGTTCCCGCTGGGTCGCCTCATGGCTGAGCAGCTCACCGACCCGGTCTTCATCCAGAGCACGCTGGATGCCGGCGAAACGGCCGCCGACATCGCCTGGGACAACTACTACTGGGTCTACATTTTCGCCTTCATGATTGGCTTCAGTACCACCATAGCCGAGCCCTCCCTGATTGCAGTGGCCATCAAGGCCAACCAGGTTTCTGCCGGCACCATCGGCGTGTGGGGGCTGCGCCTGGCCGTGGCGCTGGGCGTTGCAGTGGGCATCTCACTGGGTTGTTATCGTATCGTGGTAGGCGACCCTATCCACTGGTACATCATCAGTGGTTATGTGCTGGTGGTCTTGCAGACCATGATCGCACCAAAAATGATTATCCCGCTGGCATACGACTCTGGCGGCGTGACCACCTCCACCGTCACCGTGCCATTGGTGGCAGCTCTGGGCCTGGGCCTGTCCGAGACTGTCCCCGGGCGCAACCCACTCATTGACGGCTTTGGCTTGATTGCCTTTGCCAGCCTGTTTCCCATTATCTCGGTAATGACCTACGCTCAGCTCTCGGAGTTGCGCGCTGGCATGGCCAGGAGACGAAGGATGAAAGCGCGTAGCAGCGCCTGAGGAGTAGACCATGCATTTCAAAATGATCATCGTCTTCGTGGAAGATGACAAGACCGACGCTGTAATGGACGCGGCGCGCAACGCCGGAGCCACCGGTGCGACGGTGATAACCAATGCCCGGGGAGAAGGGCTGCAAGTCAGCAAGACCTTCTTCGGACTGTCACTGGAGACGCAGCGTGACGTAATCCTGTTTCTGGTAGAACAACACCTTTCCCGCCATATACTTGAAGGCATCAACGAGGCCGGTGAACTGGATGCCAAGCCCGGCACCGGCATCGCCTTTCAACTGGACGTGGAAGACGCGGTAGGCATCCTCCACCAGGCGGAGGAAATTTCCCGCGAAGTGGAGGAGCTGCTGTAATGACAAAGAAAGTGATCAAGGCCAGGGAGGTCATGCTGGACACGCACCTGGAACTGGACGGTATGGCCACGGTCAGCCAGGCGCTGCAGGTGATGCGCAGTGCAAAGTGCAACGTGGTGATCGTAAAAAAACGAAATGACCACGACGCCTTTGGCATTGTGCTGCTGTCCGACATTGCCAAGAAAGTGCTCGCCCGTGACCGGGCACCAGAGCGGGTGAATATCTACGAGATCATGTCCAAACCGGTCATCCCGGTTGAGCCTGACATGGACGTACGCTATGTGGCACGCATGTTCGACAGCTTCGGCCTGTCCAGTGCGCCGGTGGTGGAGAACGGCGAGGTGATTGGTATCGTCAGCTATGACGAACTGGTATTCGATGGCCTGTGTGAGTTGATTGACTGATGCACGCCAGTTCGCCGATGGTGGGCGGCGAGCGTGTTTTCACCGCAACTTCTTACTCCCGGGATGGAAAAACACGGCGCGATAGCGCTCAAGCTGGCGCATAGTCTGCTATCTTCAGGTAACAGTCATTGAGGAGAAGGATTATGGACCAGGCAGCGATGCAGGTATTCATGGATTACGCGGCGGCGTTTGAGCAGACCTATGTCGATGATGACTGGTCCCGCCTGCTACCGTTTTTTGCAGAGGATGCGACCTACCACGTGGTCGGCGGACCACTGGCCTGCGAGATTGCCGGAAGAGAGGCAATACTGAAGGGACTGAAAAAATCCATCGACGGCCTGGACAGGCGCTGCGATGAGCGTGTAATTGACCTGATCGATGGGCCACATGTGAACTCTACGCCCGGGGGTCATGCAATAGACATAGGGTGGACGGCCAGCTACAGGCGCGGTGACTCACCCATGCTTGTGTTCCCCGGCCGCTCTGTAGTGACGGTGGAGCAAGGACGCATCGTGGCACTGCAAGACGAGTACACCGACGAAGACATGCGCACCCTTGAGCCCTGGATGGAGAAATACGGCGCAGACCTTGATGGCAGCTACGTTTAGCCATGGCGGGTTTGCTGGCAGACATCAGTGTCGCGGGAAGGCTGGCACTGCGCACGCTGGGCCGCAGGTTGCGCTCGGAGATTGAACCGCCTCCCGATCTGCAGCATTTCACCCGAACGCTGGACACTGTCCTTACGCAAGCACCAGCCGACATCATTCGCGAGTATCGCTGGGTGGAACTCCCGGCAGGCCAGCCACCCTGGCTACATACCGGCATCACGCTGTCGTCCGGCGAAGAGGTAAGCTATTTCGTCGAAGGGCGCGCCTATGCAAATAGAGGGTTGGACATCTACCTGAAACCCGCCCTGCAGTTGTGGTGCAAAGTTGGCGAGCAAGGCGAGGTTTTTCGGGGTACCCGCGCATCCCACTCTTTTCGCGTCAAGCAAGAGGGTGAGCTGCTGCTGGGGAACTATTTTCCCAACGACTGGGCCGACCCGCAGGGCAGCCGCAAGCAGAGCGATGAGGTTTACAAGCAAGTCAGCGGCGAACTGAAAGTCCTGATCATTCGATGGACACACAGTGCCGCGCAGGGACTGCGCGCGTTGCAGAACGCGGGCGGTGCCCTTGGCCCGATCAGCGATGAGCTGGCCCGCCTCGACGCAGGCGACATAACACCCCAGGGGTGGCAGTACCTCTGGCACCTGGGACCCGCCGAAATCTACCGCGCGGGGCGCGATACTTCCGGCCAGCCCTGCATCTGCTGCCGTACCCACGCCGATGTCGGCATACTGCAGAAGGACGTAGACCTGCCCCTGCTGAAATCCACGGAAATAAGCTGGCGCTGGCTGGTGGAAAAACTCCCGTCGCGCCTGCGCGAGGACACTGTGCCAAGCCACGACTACATGAGCCTGGCAGTTGAGTTTGATAATGGCCGCGACATTACCTATTACTGGAGTAGCACCCTCCCGGTGGGAGCAGGCTACGACTGTCCTCTGCCAAACTGGGCGGGCAAGGAGTACCACGTAGTGGTGCGCAGTGGTCAGCAGGGCCTGGGGGAATGGCGGGACGAACGGCGCAACCTGTATGCAGATTATCGCCAGTACATGGGCGAACCGCCAGCGAGAATAGTGCGCGTATGGCTGATTGCCAACAGCATATTCCAGCGCCAGGAAGGTGCCTGTGACTATGCTGACATCACGCTGTCCAGCGAGGAGGGGACGCTTGAGGTGCTGTAATAGTCTTATCAGCTTCCCGTGCCATGAACGGCAACGGAGTGCCTTGCAGGGCTACGCGAGCTATACCCTGTGGACATACCTGTATCACAGACTATGGGCTGGATTCCCGTGAGAACATGAGTACTTTCCGCTTCCTGAATGGCGCAGTCATCGCCTACTTCATCGTTACCCTGGCAACTATCCTGATGCTTGCGGGCATGGACACTAAATTACCTGCAGCCTTCTTTCTCGCTTTAACAGCACCGAATTTCTGGCTTCGCTACGGGGGTGGAGCAGAGATTTTGCTGGGCGCAATCTTCATTCTCATGTGGGTGGCCTACATAGCTGCTGGCTGCAGTGCCTCCCGCAAAGGGCAGCTGATTGCGAGCCTCCTGGCCGCTTTGCTTTGTGCGGCATTTTACGCGATCACTCTAACCGTCCTGCTGCTGTCTGGTATGCAGCATTGATTGCTTCGCGCCAGGGTTTAACTGCTACTGAGCACAATCCTGCGCGGATTCCAGCAAGCCCAGGATGCAATCGTACTCGGCATAGCTGAGATCCAGGGCTGAACAGATACGCTCTTTGGGGTGGCCGATTTTAAGCAGGCTGTTGAACAAGCCCACATCCAGCTGGGTCAATGTTACCGGGTCCAACCCTGAGCCGTTCATCATTGCCTCTACCAGCCTGGTGTCAAAACCGGCGGTGATCTGTGTCGTCTGTTGCATGGTGCCTCCTTCGCGCTTGTACGGCGCAAAAGTTCTGCTTTGTTATCGGTGATACTGCCATGTGATAACAAGCATAGGACCAGAACCGTGTCGCCGGTAATACGCGGTGGCACAGTTGTGACGGGGTTCTCAGTAAATCTCGACTATTGCAGTAAAAGCGTGGACTACGTCCTGCAGCGACCCACTACCCTACTCCGGCATATGCGGGTCGTCGTCTTCTTCCAACTGCTGCGCGCTATCCGGCGGCAGCGCACCCAGTTTTTTCACCAACTGCGCAGCATGCGAGGCCTCCTCGGCTGCAAACTGCGCTGCGAGTGAACGGGTTTCCGGGTCATCGCTGGTCTTGGCAAAGGAGCCATAAAACTTTTCTGCAGCCCGCTCGTTATCCAGGGCAAGCAACATGGCCTGACGCAAAGTCATACGATAATGCACCGCTTCATAGCTGGTTGCTTCCGGCGATTCCTCACCCGGCCATTCGAACTCCCAGGCTTTGAGCTCCGGCAGCTTGTGCTCCTGCGCGATCTCGGCGACTTCCTCAAGGTGCAGCCGCGACTCCTCGGCCATGCGCGAAAAGAACTCTGACACCTCCCGGTTGTGGTGTTCGGCCATGGACTGGGCGAGCTCCAGATAGCGCTCTCGCGCCTCAGACTCCAGTTCCACAGAGTGGGCAAGAAAATCCGCCAGCGGTTGTGTGCTCATAGACAAAATCCCCGGGTGATGTCCTGTGACTGCGGCTCTGGCGGTGAAGGCGGCCAGGTAGCCCGCGGCGCATTGTACAACACGCCGGTCTGAAAACCGTCCTCGTGCAGAAACAACTGCGCCGCTTCGTCAGCGTCTACCAGCGGGGCTTCTTCACGTTCGTTCACAATCGCTTTCCAGTCGGTCTGCTCCGGGCAGAAGGTGATGCACTGTGACAGCACCTGAACGAAACTGAAACCCGGGTGCTCTATCGCCTCGGCTATCAGTTTGGCAATCTGGTTGGGATTGCCGGAATAGCCACGGGCAATCCACGGCGCACCTGCGGCCAGCGCCAGCGCAGCCGGCTTGAACGGCCTGACACCGGGACCGTGAGGTGTCAGTTTGCTATGGTCCCAATCCGCAGGCGTGGTGGGTGATGCCTGCCCTTTGGTCATTCCGTAAACCTCATTATCCATGGCGATGTACGTCATATTCACGTTGCGTCTGCAGGCGTGTATGAAGTGATTCCCGCCAATGGAAAAGCCGTCCCCGTCACCGCCCATGGCGATAACGGTGAGATCCGGTCGCGCCACTTTCAGGCCCTGGGCAATGGCCAGGCCGCGGCCGTGCACGCCATGAAAGCCATAGCTGTCCACATAGGCGGGAAGTCGCGAGGAACAGCCTATGCCGGAAACCAGCACGGTGTCATCCTTGGCAATCCCTAGCGCAGCAAAGGCTTTGGTCAGCGCATTGAGTATGGAGAAATGACCGCAGCCAGGGCACCAGATAGGCTTCACCGCGGACTTGTAGTCTTTCGCTTTTAATTTCACCGGCTCATTCATGCTGCTGTCGCCTCCTTCATCGCCGCCACAATCGCTGCACCGCTGAGCGGCACCGGGCCAGCCCGCGCATAGCTGTGCACAGGCATGGCAAAGTCCATCTGCCCGCGCAGGTAGTGATAAAGCTGCGCGCCGTGGTTCTGCTCTATCACCCAGACACTGCTACAGCCTGCGAGGGCCGCCTGCAGGCGTTCGACCTGCAAGGGCGCCAGCAGCCTCAGGGACACCGTACGCGCAGCGACTCCCTGTTCCGCCAACAGCTCCGCGGCCTCGCAAAGGGCCGCAGACGCGGAGCCGAAACAGACCATCGCCAGCTCACCGTCACCCTCTGCGCGGGCCCAGGCATCACCGTAGGAACAGGCGCTGAGCTTGTGCTCACGTTTGTGCAACTGCCGCTGATGATCGTCGTCGCGGGCCGAGGGTGTGCCGGCTTCATTGTGCTCCAGACCATCGGCCGTGTAGCGCAGTCCTGCATCACCCGGCGTAGCCATGGTAGAGATGCCAGACTCGGTAAGACGATAGCGTAGGTAATCATTATCTTCAGTCGCCGCGGCCTCCAGCGCGGCGCAGCGCTGCGGCTCGCTGATAACTGCCGTGGACTGCCCAATAAACTGATCAGAGAGCACGATAGCAACAGTCTGCAGCTGCTGTGCCAGTTGCACAGCCCAGGCGCTGGTATACACGCAGTCGGCGATATCCAGAGGCGCCAGCACCAGGTGCGGTGCATCGCCATGCAGGCCGTGCAACGCGATATTGAGGTCGCTTTGTTCTGACTTGGTCGGGATGCCGGTGGAGGGTCCGCCGCGCATGACATTGAGTACAGTAATCGGTGTTTCGCTGGCCACGGCGAGCCCCAGGCTCTCGGTCATCAGGGCCAGGCCGGGGCCTGAGGTGGCGGTGAAGGCAGGCACCCCGCCGAACGCTGCGCCGATGATCATGTTAACGGCAGCAAGCTCATCCTCGGCCTGCACCAGGTTGCCGCCCAATTGCTCCAGCGGGGAGGCCATCCATTCCAGCACATCTGAAGCTGGCGTGATCGGATAGGCGGCAACAAATCGGATACCCGCTTCCAGCGCACCCAGCCCCGCCGCCTGATTCCCACTGATATACCAACAGCCTTTGGCGCCCGGCACAGGCACCGGGACGTCGCAACTCAGGCCATAGCCAGTTCCGGCGGCAATACACGCCTGCGCCGCCTGTTGGTAGGCAAGGGGTTTATGCGCCAGTTTCTGCGTGGCCAGTTCGCTGAGGCTCGCTTCGCTCAAACCCAGCAGCTGGCCAAGCAGCCCCAGGGCCAGCATGTTGACCCTCCCCTCTTCATGCGCCTGCGCGGCGAGCTGCTTCATGGGCAGACACACCAGGTCAGGCTTCACCGCCATTACCTCGGCAGGCACTTCTGCGGCTTCCTCGCAGAACACGATGCACCCCGGGGCCAACTTGATCTCGTCACCAAACCGGGAATAGTTGTTCCAGTCAAACGCCAGCAGCACCTGATAACTGCTGGCCGCCGTGTAGCGCTCGGACTCAGTAAGTTTGAGTAATGCCGCAGACTCGCCACCGCGTATCTGCGGACCAAAAGCCTTGCGCAACAGACCTCGCCCGCCCTCTCGTGCCCAGGCTTGCAGCAATAGTTCGCCCACGGAAATCACGCCCGCGCCGCCGGCTCCGGTTATCGCCACGCTAAGCTCAGTCTGCGTCATGGTCATTCTCTGTCTCTAAGGCCCGCCTAGAATACCCCGTGGTGGGCGTCATGCCAGCGCAAACCGGGGTAACCTTGTTCTACCTCAATAGTGCGCGCCATGATCAGGCCCGCGCCAGGCCCTCCAACAGTGTTGATCAGGCTGCCCGCAGAGCGCGGCCCAGCGTCTGTTTGCCAAGCGCTTCGCCAAAGTCGCCGTCGCGCCACACCACTTCGCCATTGATCAGCGTATGGGTCACCACACCCGGGGAGCGGCTGACCATCTGATCATGCTCAAACAGCTCGCGGTAAATCAGCTTGCGGTTGCTGGCATCTTCCCAGTTGGCCAGCGCCTCGGGGTCTATCAGCACAATGTCCGCCTGATCGCCCAGTTCCAATGTCCCCACGTCCAGGCCAAAGAACTCTGCCGGCTCCCGGGTGAGTCTGCGCACCATGGTGGCTACCGTCTCCAGTGACTTCTGCTGCGCCAGCTTTAACGAGGACAGGTTGGCATCAAAGAACGCCATATTGGTGATATGCGCGCCGGAGTCGTTGAAGCCCGGAAGCGTGTTCTTGTCCAGCAGCAGGTCAAGGGTTGCGCGATTGCCCACATTGGCAACATCCACCCAGTAGCGGAAGCCTTTGTCGTATTCACGCATCATATGCAGCATGAAGTCGGCATCATCGGCGGTGGGCCGTGGGAAGCGATCAAAGGCCTCGCGCTCCGCGTCAGAACGCGCCTCATCGGCCTGACCCGCGTGGTAGCGGGACAGGCGGTCGAACACCTGCTGCAGCGTCTCGCCTTCCCAGTCAGCAACCGGCGCGCCGTCAAAGTGCATTCGGTACAGGTCGCGCGGCACCATGATGTCAGGCAGGCCATGTCTGGCCTTGAAACTGGCAAAGCCTTTCTCCTCCCTGCCATGACGCCATTCCTTGCGAAACTGCTCTATGAACACAGGGTCATTGAGCAGGGCGAGCCTTCCTTCACGATCATCGTACTCCTTGGCGATAAGCCGACAGGTTGTCTCCATCTCTTCGTACAGCGGGCTGACAATACCGTCGGACCAGATGCGGAAGCTGGTGCCCAGCGCCTGAAAATGAATGTTGCCCTTGAACAGCCGGCTGTTCATCAGCGCGGCGAAACCGAGGAAACCCTTGACCGCCCTGGGTGCAAGCACAAACTCCACCGCCGAGAGCGCCGATGTCTTCAATGTCTTGCCAAACAGGCGCCCGCTGGTAAGCATGAAATACCAGAACGCCTTGAGCCTGTGTTCCAGGATGGGCGTAGTCTGCCAGACACGATCGCGACCGCGCACAACCTTGAGCAAGCGCTTGAGCTCAGCGAAACTGGCGAACTGCGTGGGAATACGCTTGTCTGTGTGCGGTTCATTAGAGAGGTAGTGAAATGGCAGACCGTCGGTACTCATGCCCAGGTACCCCTGGTCCATGGCCGACTCCAGCAGTTGCTCCATGCGCAGCAGCTCCGCTTCGGTGGGCTCGCGCGAGATACTGTCCTTGAGCCCCATCACCTCTACCCGCAGCATGGAATGCGGCACAAATACGCCGACATTCGGGCCCAGGGGGATCTGCTCAAAGTGATCCATATACTCGCCAGTGCTCTGCCAGGACACGGCCTCCACGCACTTGCGCAGGACCGACTTGGGAATATTTTCCACGCGGGTGAAGCAATCCACTATCGGGTCCTGGTCTCCCTCGAGCTGGCTGCCGAAGCAGGTTCCCAGGCTGCAGTTACCCACCAGTACGGTAGTCGTGCCATGACGAACCACCTCTGGTAAACCAGGATCCAGGTCTACTTCCAGATCCAGGTGAGTGTGGATATCCAGCAGGCCGGGCATCAACCACTTGCCTTCTCCGTCGATCACTTCCGCCGCCATGGAGCGCGGCAGGAACATCCCCTTGGCGGCAATTCGCCCTTTCTTGATGGCGATGTCCATTTCCCGGGGGGCGTCCCCGGTGCCGTCAAATACCAGCGCGTTCTGGATAAGCGTGTCCCAGGTCTTTCTGGACATGATAAAGATCTCCTGCGTGTTTCGGGCTGACTGGGCTGTTAAGCTCATACCCACGTATATAGCAGATCAGCGCCAGCGAGGATAGATCAACGCCATGGGTCCCATCTCCTTCGACAACAGCTACGCCCGTCTGCCGGCGCAATTTTACACCCGGCAGTCGGCCACCCCCGTCAGCGAACCCGGCTTGATCCGTGTCAACCATGCCCTTGCTGCCAGCCTGGGTATCGCCGAGGGTTGGCTGGAGACAGCAGAGGGTATCGCCAGCATTGCCGGCAATCACACGCCAGAGGGCGCAGAGCCCCTGGCGGCGGTCTACGCGGGCCACCAGTTCGGCAGCTACAACCCGCAACTGGGAGATGGCCGCGCACTGTTACTGGGCGAGGTACTGGACAGGCAGGGCAAGCGCTTCGACATACAGCTCAAGGGCTCCGGCCCTACGCCGTATTCCCGCGGTGGCGATGGACGCTCTCCCCTGGGCCCCGTGCTGCGAGAGTACCTGGTCAGCGAGGCAATGCATGCGCTGGGCGTGCCCACTACCCGGGCCCTGGCAGCCGTCTCCACCGGTGAGCCGGTGATGCGCGACAGCGTGCTGCCTGGCGCGGTACTGGCCCGCGTGGCCGCCAGCCACATCCGCATCGGCAGCTTCCAGTTTTTTGCCGCTCGCAAGGACAGCGAGGCACTGCAGTGCCTGGTGGACTACTGTCTGCAGCGTCACTATCCGGAGCAGGTCGGCCGTGAGAACCCGGCACTGGCACTGCTGCAGTCTGTTATACGAGCCCAGGCCAGCCTGGTATCGCGCTGGCAACTGCTGGGTTTCATCCACGGGGTGATGAATACCGACAACATGCTGATTTGCGGCGAGACCATCGATTATGGTCCCTGCGCCTTTATGGATGCCTTTGATCCGGGCAAGGTTTTCAGCTCTATTGACCGCGGCGGGCGCTATGCCTACCGCAACCAGCCGGGTATCGCACACTGGAACCTGGCCGTGCTGGCGCAGGCGCTACTGCCACTGCTGCACTCCGACCAGGAGCAGGCAGTGGCCCTGGCGCAGGACGCAGTGGATACGTTTCCCACGCTGTTTGAAGCAGCGCACCTGCAGGGTCTCGCTGACAAACTTGGGCTGGCCGAGGTAGGCGCTGAGGACAAACCACTGGTAGGCGAGCTGTTTGAGCTGATGGCCGCCGCGAACAGCGACTTCACGCTCACCTTCCGCAGACTCTATGACCACGCCAACGAGCCGGAGCACCAGGTGGGGGAGTGGTTTGAGTTACCCGACAGCCTGCTCCCGTGGCTGGCGCGCTGGCGCAAGCGCCTGGCTGCTGACTTCCTCACAGCGCAAACCCGCGAGCAGCGTATGCGCCAGGCCAACCCGGCGCTGATACCGAGGAACCATAAGGTAGAAGAAGCCATTCGCGCAGCCGAAGATGAGGGTGACTTCTCGCCATTTCACGGCCTGCTGGAGCAACTGGCCAGCCCATTCGATATCGACGCCTCATCCTCCGCCTATCTCCTGCCCCCTCGCCCGGAAGAAGAGGTAAGACGCACCTTTTGCGGAACCTGAAAAATTAGTAGTGGCAGCTTTTTTTGCAGCCACTATTATTGAAGCTGGCAGCGCAGCGGCGGTGCCGTCCAAATACAAAAAACGGAGATCCAGACATGGCAGGACATTTTGAACTGAAGAAAGCCAAGAATGGCGAGTTCTTCTTCAATCTCGTAGCAGGGAACGGCCAGGGCATTCTGAAGAGTGAAATGTACTCAAGCCGCAGCGCCGCGGAGAACGGCATCGCCTCGGTACAGAAGAACTGCGGCGAAGACAGCCAGTTCGAGTGCAAGGAATCCACCAACGGCAAAGCGTACTTCGTGCTCAAGGCAAAGAATCACCAGGTGATTGGCCAGAGCCAGATGTACGAATCTGAATCCGGCTGTGCCAACGGCATCGAATCAGTTAAAACCAACGGCTGTACCGAGGTTATCAAGGACCTCACCGCAGGCTGAACCACCACCGGCTCGCGGCATGGTCGTGCATCATGCCGCGAGGCAGTATAATCGCGGCTCGACACCATAGCGTATTGCAGCGAGCCTCCCACCTTGAGCACAGAATTTTTCGGCAAGACCCTCTCCGGCCCCTTCACCATACCCTCCGGCATTGTCTCTACTGCCGTGCCCATCATTCAGTATATTTTTGACCATATGCCGGAAGTAGGCGTACTGACTACCAAGAGCATCGGCCTGGAGCCACGCGCCGGATATCGCGAACCGGTGCTCAGCCAGTATGCACCGGGCTGCTTTGTCAACGCGGTGGGGCTGACCAACCCCGGCGCCCGCCAGTCAGCCGAACTGATGGCCGATTTGCGGGTACCTGAGGACCGTTTCCTGCTGACCTCGGTGTTTGGCGGCAGTATTGCCGAGTTTGTTGAAGTTGCCAGGATCATGGCGCCGGTCTCCGACGGGCTGGAGCTCAACCTGTCCTGTCCGCACGCCAAGGGTTACGGCATGGCCATGGGTCAGGATCCGGACATGGTGCGCGAAATCATCAGTGCGGTAAAAGCCGTGGTGGATATTCCGGTGATTCCCAAGCTCACCCCCAATACACCCGACATTGCCATAATCGCCCGTGCGGCCGAGGCCGGTGGCGCCGACGGCTTCTGTGCTGTCAACACGGTGGGGCCCGGTTACACGTCCTCTCATGGTCACCCGGTACTGAGCAATGGCGCGGGCGGCATGTCGGGTAAGGGCATCCTGCCCATCGGCCTGAAGTGCGTAAAGGAAGTACGCGAAGCCAGTACCCTGCCCATCATTGGCTGCGGTGGGGTCTCCAGCGCCGATGACGTACGCGCTTACATTGATGCTGGCGCCGATATCGTCGGAGTAGGCTCGTCACTCATAGGCCTGACCACGGACGAAATAGGCGACTACTTCCGCACTCTGTCCGCCGACCTTGAGCACAACAAGGATCGCGCGGAGTCACATATCCGCTACGACGTGGACATGGATTTCTCTGCGGTTACGCTGGTGAAGAACGAGAAGGTCTGCGAGGACATCACCATTCTGACGTTCGACCGCAAAGTGAACGTGCAGGCGGGCGAATTCATCTTCCTGTGGGTGCCAGGCATAGGTGAAAAACCCTTCTCGGCACTGACTGACGATCCCTTTTCCCTGGTAGTGATAGACGTCGGCCAGTTCACGCACGCGCTGATGGACTTGCCGGAAGGCACCGAGTGCTATGTACGCGGCCCCTATGGCATCCCGGTAAACCCGCCCGACGGCGCCAGAGTGATGGCGGTAGCCGGCGGCACCGGCCTGGCGGCGGTGTACCAGATAGCCCGAGATTTCGGCAACGCCGAAGTGTATGCCGGTGCGCGCACAGCCCGGCGCCTGTACTTCGAGGAGGAATGCCGGCTGATCGCGGATGTACACGTGGCCACCGACGACGGCAGCGCGGGCTATCACGGCGTGGTCACTGAATTGTTACGTGAACGCCTGCAGGCGATGTCCGCTGATGAGCGAGATGCCCTGGTATTTTACAACTGCGGCCCCGCCCCCATGGTGCACGCGGCGATTGCGGTGCAGCGCGAGTTTTGTCGCGATGAACAGATATACAGCGCCATAGACTATCTCACCAAATGCGGAGTAGGCATTTGTGGCGCCTGTGCTGCACCGGATGGCCGTCGCCTGTGCGTGGACGGACCGTTTCTCAGCGCCTGAGGCCTGCCAGGCTGCAGCTGGATCAGGCGACAAAAGCCTCCTGCGCTTCCTTGACCGTATTCGCCGGGCAGGTCACCACCGTTACCTGTTGATATCCCATCCTGATGAGCTGCTGCGCTGCCAGGGTAGCCCGGCCACCGCTGGCGCAGTGCAGGTAAATGGGGTGGTTCTCATCCGTAATAACCTCCCCTATCTTCATCTCCAGAATGCCTCTGGGAATATTGACGGAGTGCGGCGTCCTGAGGTTCGCTACTTCCACCATTTCGCGCACATCGACGATAGTGCCCTTGTTCTGCGCTATCTCTGCTACCGCGGTATTGGCGTCAACACAGCGCAGATCCCTGCGCGCCTCGGCCACCAGTTCAGGGACGGTTTTCAGCATATGTCACTCCTTGTGTAGTGTGATCGACCATCACGGGGTCGGGAGAAGCAATGCGAAGATAGCGGCTACGATAAACCCTGTCTATGCCACCGGCCGACATAGCGCCTGATCCGGCGTTGCGAGGCGCGGCAAACTGAACTCCCGAAGAGCTTCTGCCGTATCTACACAGTTGCAACGCAAACTGTACAATAGCCGACCGGATTTGAGAGAGAGAACACGTGGAACGAGTAAGGCTCAGCTTTGAACTGAATGGACAGCAGCAAACGCTCTCCATTGAAAACGACACGCCCCTGCTTTGGGTGCTGCGTGACGTACTGGGAATGAACGGCACCAAGTTTGGCTGCGGTATAGGCCTGTGTGGCGCCTGCACCGTGCACCTTGACGGCGAAGCTGTGCGCAGTTGTTCACTGCCGATCAATGCCGTGGCGAACCGCAGTGTAACCACCATCGAGGGGCTTTCTCCCGGCAGCGACCATCCGCTGCAGGTGGCGTGGATTGCAGAGAACGTGCCGCAATGCGGCTACTGCCAGTCAGGGCAAATCATGTCGGCCGCCGCCCTGCTGGCCAACAACCCCGCCCCCAGTGATGCCGACATAAACACTGCCATGTCCGGAAACCTGTGCCGTTGCGGCACCTATGGCCGCATCCGCTCCGCCATCAAGCGCGCCGCTGTGGATATCTGGCAGCCTGAACAGGAGCAGTCATGACTCTTTCGCGCAGAGAATTTATCCGCAACCTTTCGGTGGCAGGTGGCGGGCTGACCCTGGGCTTCAGCTTGACCGCCACCGGCGAGACTGCCGGCGCAGCATCCCTGCAACCCAACGCATTCCTGCGTATCACAGCCGACGGCGATATCATCGTGCAGGTGCACAAGGTGGAGATGGGCCAGGGCACTGTTACCGGCCTCGTCACGCTCATTGCAGAGGAACTGGAGGTCGACCCGGGGGATATCCGCTACGAAATGGCGGGGGTGGATGACGCTTTCAAGGACCCGGAATACAGCATACAAATAACCGGCGGCAGCAACTCTATGCGGGTCAATTACCTGCCCCTGCGCGAGACCGGCGCCGCGGCGAGAATGATGCTGATGACAGCGGCCAGCCAGCGCAGCGGGCTGCCCGTTGCGCAACTGCGGTGCAACAACGGCAGCGTGCAAAGCGCTGACGGTTCTGTCAGTTTTCTGTATGCGGAACTGGCCTCTGCGGCGGGCAAAGTCGACGTTCCCGAACAACCCCGGCTCAAGTCAGCTGACGACTTCCGCCTGATTGGCAAGCACAACCAGCGCCTGGACAACGTCCCGAAAGTGAACGGTGGCGCAAACTTCGGAATTGACGCCCCACTTCCTGAACCATTGGTAGCGGTGGTGGTGCGACCGCCTGTTGGCCGCGGCGGCATGAGCAACTACGATGACAGCAGAGCCAAATCGCTGCCAGGCGTGCACCATATCGTGCCTGTCGATGCCGGCGTTGCCGTGGTGGCAAGTAATTACTGGCGGGCGCGCAAGGCGGCCGAAACTGTGACCATCGACTGGCATGCCGGTGACTCCGCACTGACCGACAGCGCCGCCATCGATGCCGCGCTCAGCGCCGCGCTCGCGAGCGACAAGCTGCTGAGCATCCGCGACGACGGCGAGGCCCCGGCTGTCGAGCTGCATCAGGAGCTGGACGCACAGTACAGCGTGCCCTTTCTCGCCCACGCCACCATGGAGCCTATGAACGCCACCGTGGACCCGAACACAAAGGAAGTCTGGGTTGGCACCCAGGCGCCGGACCTCGCGAGCAGCTTCGCCGCGCTGGGCCTGGATGTCGATGCCGAGGACGTAACGGTGCATAACCAGTTCCTGGGCGGCGGGTTCGGTCGTCGCGCCATGCCTGATCACGTGCTGGAGGCCGCTCAGGTCGCGCGGGCAATAGGCAAGCGGGTCAAACTGGTGTGGAGTCGCGAGGATGATACCCGCCATGACTTCTATCGACCGCCAATGAAATCCCGCATCTCGGCCCGGCTGGGCACAAACGGCGACGTTATAGGCTGGCACCATCGCCTGGCCGGCCCCAGCCTGATGCAGTCCACGGTAGATGCCATGGCACCGGCCATTGCGCCTGGATGGGTACCTGACTTCCTGATTAACTTCGGCGCTGACATGGCAGGGAGGAAAGATCACTCCTCGGTGGAAGGCGCAAAGGAAATGCCCTATGCCTTCGGGCATGTACAGGTAGCGTACCGCAACGTGGAAACACCGGTACCGCTGGGTTTCTGGCGTTCCGTTGGTCACAGCCACACGGCGTTTGTAGTGGAGAGCTTTGTTGACGAACTCGCCCACGCCGCCGGTGAGGACCCGATCGCGTTTCGACGCCGCCATTTACCCGCTGACAGCCGGCACCGCCAGGTGCTGGATAAAGTGGCGGCTATGAGTGACTGGGGCAACCCCCCCCCGGGGCGCTACCAGGGCGTGGCCGTGCATGAGTCATTCCATTCGGTGGTAGCCGAGGTGGTGGAAATATCCATGAACCAGGGCGCGCCGAAACTGGAACGGGCTTTTTGTGCAGTTCACTGCGGCCGGGCGATCAACCCTGACATCATCCGCCAGCAAATGGAGGGAGGCATTATCTTCGGTCTGTGTGCCGCGCTAAAAGGCGAGATCACGCTGCAGGACGGCGCCGTGCAGCAGGGTAACTTCCATGACTACCCCTTGCTAAGGATGAATGAGACGCCCGACGTGAAGGTGGCAATTATTGACAGTGAGGATGCGCCTACCGGAGTGGGAGAGCCGGGTACACCGCCCGCTGCGCCGGCTCTGGGCAATGCGATTTTTGCCGCAACCGGGCAACGGCTGCGCAACTTGCCGTTCAGGCTTTCCTGACCGGCGCCCCGATATCACATGGCGGGCTTGAGCAAGTGCTGGCTCAGGTCGCCATACAGCCTGGGGATAATCTGCCGGCTGCTGAAATGCCAACCGTCATGGTCGCGGGCGAAGGTATCATGATAGCGCCCCGCCATGATGGGCTGCAGCGCCAGGGCCTCCGTTGCCTGCAGCACGGTGAAACAGGATCGCGCCGCGGCCGTGTCGCCTTCCACCTCCACCTGTACATTGCTGGTGACGTGCTGCGATAGCGGCGTGCCGTCAGCATACAGCCGAGTGAACCCACTATAGATGGCCGCAACCTCTTCCTTACCTGCCCCCTGAACCTCTCCATCAGGACCGATGAAGCGCGCCCGTGCAAGCAAATCAGCCACGCCGGCCAACTCCCCCGCGTCGATCAGCTCAGCGTAGCGGTAAATCAGATTTTCAATCTGTCGTTCCGGCGACATGAGCTATTTCCTCCGTTCTGAAGTTATGTACATCCCCAGCCTTTACACTGGCAATAAACTCACTGACCTCACGCTTGATTTCCGGCGCATAGAAATACAGGCCGAGAATATTGGGCACGGAAATCAGGAACACCATGGCATCGGCAAAATCCAGCACCGCCTGCAGCTGGATCATGCAGCCAATGGCGAGAAAAGCACAGAACACCAGCTTGAAAATATTCTCGCTAACGGGGTGTTCACTGAACAAGTAGGTCCATGCCTTCAGACCGTAGTAGGACCACGCAATGGCAGTGGAAAAAGCAAACAGCAGTGCAGCAATAGCCAGCGGATACGGTGCCCAGCTGAAGTGGTGCTCAAATGCAGCCGATGTGAGTGCAATCCCTTCCAGACCCTGGTCCATCAACCCTGCAGGGTATGCGGTAACCACGATCACCAGCGAGCTCAACGTACAGATAACCACCGTATCGATAAACGGCTCCAGCAGGGCCACCAGCCCTTCAGATGCGGGATGGTCAGTTTGCACCGCGGAGTGGGCAATGGGCGCGGAGCCCAGGCCTGCCTCATTGGAAAACAGGGCGCGTTGGAAGCCGACGATAATAGCACCCACCATACCGCCGGTAGCGCTTTCCACACTGAAGGCGCTACTGACAATGAGCCGGATTGCGGCGGGGATATGCTCTGCGCTCAAACCGATAATCACCACAGCTGATATGACATACAGCGATGCCATCATCGGCACAATTCTTCCCGCCACCGCGGCAATAGAGCGGATGCCGCCTATGATCACCACACCCACCAGCAATGCGATACCCAGCCCGAACAGCCAGCCCCGCTCGGCAAAGAAACTGCTTGGCCCGCCGGTGATGGTGACAAACTGCACATAGGCCTGGTTGGACTGAAACATATTGCCTATACCCAGGCAGCCGACCACCAGGGCCAGTGCGTAAAACTTTCCCAGCCCCTTGCCCAGTCGCGGGTAGCCACGTTTTACCAGGTAGTCTTCCAGGTAGTACATGGGGCCGCCGGACACCGAGCCATCGTCATTATGCTTGCGATACTTGACGCCCAGCGTGCACTCCACCAGCTTGGTGGACATGGACAGAAAGCCGGCCACGATCAACCAGAACGCCGCGCCAGGCCCGCCGATCACAATCGCCACCGCCACACCGCCGATATTGCCCACGCCCACCGTACCGGACACCGCGGTGGCCACCGCCTTGAAGTGGGAAATCTCGCCGGGGGCAGACACGTCATGGTAATCGCCACGCACCAGGCGCAGGGCCAGCCCGAAACCGCGAATGTTGATAAAGCCCATATAGATGGTGAAGAAGCTCGCCGCCACTGCCAGCCAGAGCACTATCCATGGCACCTGATAGCCGAACAGCGGCAGTTTATAAAACACAAAGGCAGACAAAGTCGCAGTGATGGGTGCCATGAATGATTCCACCGCCTGATCAATACTGGCGGAAGAGGGATTACTGCATAGCAACAGCAGCGCCCAGACTGCTGGCCACCGCTGCATGAGTCGTTCGGGTTTCAGCATTGGGGTTCTCTTCTTTGTATCTGCCCTGCACGTTTAACCGTGCGGATTGTGTCAGCCCATTGGATAGCGAATCTCCCGGCTTACTTCGTTGATGCGTTGCAGGGTTTCCGCAGACAGGGTCACGTCTGCCGCTGCCAGCAGTTCATCCACCTGCTGTAATTCGCTGGCGCCCACGATGGTTGATGCCACAAAGTCGTGTTGTTTGCTCCACGCCACAGCCAGGGTTACCGGCGACAGGTTTATGTCCTGCGCTATCGCGGCAAAGCGTCTGGTAGACGCCTCCGCCTGCGGGTTGATAAAGCGCTTCACCATTTTGCGCTGGCGCTCGCCGCCATTCAGGTAATTGGTAAAGCGCGCACCGGCAGGGGTCGCGCCGTCATTGTACTTGCCGCTGAGCACACCGCCGGCCAGCGGCGAGTAGGGCAGCAGGCTCACGCCCTCCTGACGACACACCTGCGCCAGCTCATCCTCGAAGCGACGGTTATTCAGGCTGAAGTTATTCTGGATGGTCTCGAACCGGGGGAGCTGGTCCCGGTCTGCCATCCACAGGCTCTTGGTAAGACCCCAACTGGTCTCGTTGCTACAACCCAGCACACGCACTTTGCCAGCGGCTACCAGTTCCTCCAGAGCGCGCAGGGTTTCCCCGTAGCACAGATCATGGTCTGGCCAGTGCGTCTGGTAGAGATCGATATAGTCCGTATCCAGGCGACGCAAACTGCCTTCAACAGCGCGCATGATGTGGTGCCGGTCCAGGCCGGACTTGCCGGCGCGCACCGGCGGATTGATCCAGCCGTGGCCGGGGCCGGCAACCTTGCTGGCCAGGATGATGGCGTCCCGGGGCTTGGTCTTCATCCAACGGCCCACGATCTCCTCGGTAACGCCCATGTAGTGCTCCTCCGGCGGCACCGGATACACCTCAGCCGTATCGAAGAAATCCACCCCGGCATCAAAAGCGCGATCGAGAATTGCGAAGGCGGTTTTTTCGTCTGATTGACTCCCGAAAGTCATGGTGCCCATGCAGATATCGGATACCACTATACCGCTGCGACCAAGGCGGTTCTTGTTCATTGTTGCTCCGAAGATGAATCAGGGAAGGACACTAGCTTACCCCAGGCGACGCCAGGAATCAGTGCTGGGGCGAGAAAACCTGCCACCGCGCCCCGGGCTGTGCCCCGGCTGACAGCCAGACGGGCTACTGGACGATGGCATAGTTAGACAAATCTAATATAACTAATGGTTATTGGATATCTTTTTAGAAATTCCCATACTAAGTGCATGGTGATTTACGCTATCTACATAACAAACAATGGAGACACCAGCCTATGAAACACCGCAGTAAGCCGCTTTATCTTCTTATCCTGCTGATGCTGGCCGGCCCGGGGTTCGCCCAGGACCCCACTATCGACCGCATGATCGCCGCCCAGTGCGCCCAATGCCACAGCACCGACGGCCATGCCACCGGTGACATTGACAGCATAGCCGGCAAAGAGACCAGGGACCTGTACGACAAGTTGATCGACATGAAGGAAGAAGACCGGGCCGAGGACATCATGGAACACCAGGCCTGGGGCTACACCGACGAGCAGCTCTATCGCATTGCGCGCTATTACTCCACGGTCGCCGAAGATGGGGATGAAGACGAAGAAGATGAAGATGAAGAAGACCGGGAGGATGAAGATGACGACTAGGCAAACAAGGTTGTCCCACACCCACCAACAAACATCACCCGGGAGGGTTTGACCGTGTCCATCAATCGCAGAAACTTTATTATGGCGACAGGTATTGCAGCTGCCGCTTCCTCCGCCCCCGGCATGTTGCGGGCACAAACCGGCAGCGCCAGAGTGGTCGTGGTTGGCGGTGGTTTTGGCGGCGCCACTGCGGCGAAATACCTGAAGCACTGGGGCGGAAACAAGGTTGAGGTCACCCTCATTGACCCGAAAACGCGCCACACCTCTTGCGTGATGAGCAACCTGGTGCTCAACAATGAGCTGGCACTGAACGACCTGCGCTTCGGCTACGGAGACCTGACCAGCAAATACGGCGTACAGATTATCAAGGACACCGTTAGCAGGATCGATCCGGGCGGCCGGGTGCTGACCCTGAAAAACCAGGCGCCGGTGAATTACGACATGCTGGTACTGGCAGCGGGTATTTCCTTTAAAAAGCCCAAAGGGTGGAACGCCAGGAAGAACCCACATGCCTGGATAGCGGGCAACCAGACCAACTTGCTGAAGAAGCAGTTACAGGCGATGCCGGCTGGCGGCACCTTCGTCATGACCATCCCGCGTTCACCTTACCGATGCCCGCCCGGGCCCTATGAGCGTGCCTGCCTAGTGGCAGATATGGTCAAGAGCAATGGCGGTGGCCGAGTCGTGATATTGGATGCCAACGACGATATTCAGGCAGAAAAGGAGACCTTCAGCCGAGCTTATTCGCAGCTGTACGGTAATATTGTTGAATACTATCCCGGCGCCGAGACGGGCTTCGTCGACAGCAACGCCGGTGTAGTGGAAACGTCGCTGGGCGACTTCGCCGGCGATGTGATCAATATCATCCCGACGCAGAGAGCAGGCGGACTGGTGCGCAAGGCCGGTCTCACCGACGGAGGCTTGTGGGCGCCAGTAGATGTGACGACCTATGAATCCAGCCTCGCCGGTTACGAGGACATCCACATCATCGGTGATGCGCAAGGCAGCGGACAACCCAAGTCAGCCCACATGGCCAACGCACAGGCCAAGATATGCGCGGATGCCATTCTGCGTAAGGTGGCCAGCCAACCCACCGACCATCCCGAGAGGTTGCAAAACATCACCACTAACTCAGCCTGTTATAGCCCGATCACGCGCAACACCGCGAGCTGGCTTACCGCTGTGTTCCAGTACGATATAGACAGTAACGCCATGGCCCTGGCGCATATCGCCGAGGCGGGAGAATGGACGCGAGACAATTACAGCGAGATGTTCGACTGGGCAAATAACCTGTTTGGTGATACCTGGGGGTAGCGCGGCCTTCGCTGCGGTTGCGGGAAGTGCAGCGCTACAGGTAGTACAACAACACATAAGCAGACAGCAGGCCGGCTATCCACAGAGCCGTCGTGCCAATCTGCCAGGAACGGGCAAACACGCCACGCTCCCGGCTGTCGGCAGTGTGGGGCTGGCCGAGGTAACGCGTTGCCAGGCGCTGGAAGAACTGCTGCGCACGGGTTTTTGCCAGATCAAAACCGACACCCAGCCAGGCCAACACTTTCTCTACCACTCTCAGCAGTGCGGGACCGGCCCGGCGCCATAGCCAGTCGGTGTCCAGGCTGATGGTTTCGGTACGCTTCATCAGCGGCAGCAGCACGAAGAACGCAAGGCCCGAGAACAGCAACAGCTGCAGATAGAACAGTACCTTGCCTGCGGTATAGGGCACGTACTCCACGGGGTAGGGCAACAGCGGATAGAGCAGTTCGGGGAATACACCCAGCAGGATACACAGGCCCGCAAACAGCACCATGGCCAGGCCCATATTCCACGGCGCATCCTTGGGGCGCAGGCCGGAATCGCGCTGGAAAAAGACAAACCAGGGAAACTTGATACCGGCATGCAGGAACACGCCCGCAGACGCCGCCGTCAACAGCATGTATACCACTAACAGGCTTTCATCCACTGCTGCCTGGGAAATCATGCTCTTGGTGGTGAAGCCGGAGGTGAGCGGAAAACTGGAAATAGCCAGGGCGCCGATGATTCCGCAGGCGGTGGTCAATGGCATGGTGCGGAACAGTCCACCGAGGTCGGTACACTTGCTTTTCCCGGTCCGGTAGATGACCACACCCGCGCTCATAAACAGTAGCGCCTTGTAGATGATGTGCGCAAAGGCATGCGCCGCTGCGCCGTTGAGCGCCATCTGCGTGCCTATGCCAACGGCGCAGACCATGAAGCCCACCTGGTTGACGATGGAGTACGCCAGTATGCGCCGGGCGTCATTCTCCAGCAGCGCATAGATGATCCCGTACATCACCATGAACAAGCCAACGCCTATGAGTACCGGCTCTCCCGGGAATAAAAGAATAAGCGCCAGAACCGCGGTCTTGGTGGTAAACGCAGAGAGGAAAACAGAACCGGTGGGGCTCGATTCCGGGTAGGCGTCCGCCAGCCATGCGGACACCGGAGGCGCTGCCGCGTTGATCAGAATGCCTATGAGTATCATCCACGTGCTGAAGTCATGGGCCAGCATTGGCTGAATCTGGATGGAGCCGGTACCCACCACCACGCCCTCGATACCTACCTTGAGTATCACGCCACCCAACAGGTGCATGATGGCGTAGCGTATTCCCGCAGCGCGTGCCGCCGGCGTGCCACCGCACCACACCACGATAGTGGAGAACAGTGCCATCAGCTCCCAGTAAAGGAACAGGGTAATGAGATCTCCGGCAAAGCAGACGCCAACCGCTCCGGAAGCATAGGCAAAGGCAGCGGAAAGCTCATACCAGCGCGCAACGCGGTAGGCGTAAAGCCCACCGACGAACACCATGATGGCAAACACCGTGGCGAACAATCGCCGCAGCGGCGAGCCTTCTACAGGCTCAATGTAGTAGGAAAGAAACTTGACGGTGCCCTGGACGTCGTCAGGTATTTGCCATACGGCCCATAGGGTCAACAGCGGGGCAAGCAGCACCACGGCGGTACGCGCATGACCACGGAGCAGGCCAATAAGCGCCGCAGCGAGCAGCAGGATCAGCGCGGGTGAGAGTGACTCAAGTCCCATCTGCGGATTCCTCTACTGCGCTTTGCTGGTGGTCTGTTGGCCGCGGTTCACCCGCTTCCTCGTAATAGTCTTCAGAGCGCTTGAGCACCAGCCCCAGCAGCTTGGCAACCAATACCATCAGCAGGCAGCTGGCAAAACCGTACACCGCACCGAAGCCAACCCAGGCGTCAATGCCGAAGTAGCCTTTGACGTAGATCACCGACTGGGCCACAACCACCAGCAGCAAAACAATACTGAAGCCTATCCAGAGCTTGCGAATGGTAGCCGGCCTGACCAGCCAATGCAGTTGCTCATCGTCTTTTTCGCGGCTGGAACTGACGTTGTTGCTCATAGCGGAAGCGCCCTTACGACCTGGCTCTCAAGTTCGATGACCGGCCCGTTGAACAGGAAAAAAGCCAGCGTCAGCAAAGCCGTAATGCATAGCGCCAGCACCGCTGCAAATGGGGCTTCACCATGTGCCTTGGCACCTGCTTCCTCTCGCTCAAACCAGGCCATGTACAGAATTGGCAGGAAGTAGGCGGCATTGAGCACGGTGCTGGCGATGATCGTGAACACCGCTACCAGATTCTCTGCCTCAAACGCCCCGGCCAGGATATACCATTTGGAGACGAAGCCTGCGGTGGGCGGCACACCAATCATGCTGAGCGCGCCAATGGTAAAGGCTGTCATCGTCCACGGCATGCGCCTGCCTATACCGCGCAACTGGTGGATTTCGGTTTTTTTGGAGGCGACATAGATCGCGCCCGCCGCAAAGAACAGGGTGATCTTGCCGAAGGCATGGGCCACCATGTGAATGGCGGCACCCACTTCGGCCAGTGGTTTCAGCGTTGCCGCGGCCATGACCACATACGACAGCTGGGCTATTGTGGAGTACGCCAGCAAACGTTTGATATTGGTTTGCCGCAGCGCCACCAGGCTAGCCGTGATGATGGTAAACGCCGCCATATACAGCAGCCAGCCTGAGCTGGGCGTAGCGAACAGAAAATCAATGCCAAACACGTAAACAATAATTTTGGTGATGGCAAAAACACCGGCCTTCACCACTGCAACCGCATGCAATAGTGCGCTCACCGGCGTGGGTGCGACCATGGCAGCCGGCAACCAGCGGTGCACCGGCATTACCGCTGCCTTGCCTATACCGAACACAAACAAACCCAGTAGCAGGCCTATGGCCGGGCCTTCCAACTTGCCGGCCAGAATGCCGCCATGAACAAAATCACCCGTGCCAGCAGCCATGTAAGTCCAGATGATAGCCGGCAGAAACAAACCGATAGAGGTACACAACAGCACACCCAGGTAAACGCGTGCCGAGCGCACCGTAGCCTCATCGCCCTTGTGTGAAACCAGGGGATAGGTTGACAGCGTGAGAACTTCGTAAAACAGAAACAGGGTAAAGAGGTTGCCGGCAAAGGCCACACCCATGGTGGCGGCCAGCGCCAGCGCGAAACAGACATAGAAGCGCGTCTGGTTCTTCTCTTTGTTGCCGCGCATATAACCAATAGAGTAGACCGAGTTAATCAGCCACAGTCCGGATGCCAACGCGGCGAACAACATGCCCAGAGGCTCCACCCGGAAAGCGATGGTCAAGCCCGGCATCACCTCGCTTACTTCCACCGCTGGCCTGCCACCGGCCATCAGCGTGGGCAACAGACCCCAGACAACCCAGATCAATGCTGCGGCCGTGAGCAGCGTCGTTGCCTCGCGCAGGTTGGGGCTGATACGCCCTGCCACCGCGATCGCCAGCGCACCGGCCAGCGGCAGGCAGATTGCCGTCAGGATGGCTGTCTCGGGGATCATGGCGCACCCCCTACCAGCAGCGCCGCGCTACCGTTCGCCAGGGCCAGCGGCAGATGAGGAAACAAGCCAAAGAAGATGTTCAGCAGCGCAACCGCCCAGGTCACCAGCAGCAACTGCAGTGGCGCTTCCGCAAATGAGGTGTCGCCTTCAGCGGAAGCCTGCTGAAAGTAGAGAGCCTCGACAATACGCCAGATGTACACCACTGCCATCAGCGAGCTGACCAGAATCACCGCCACCAGCGACCAGCCCCACAGGCCGCTTTCCAGAGCAGCGGTGATCAGCAGCCACTTGCTGATGAACCCCGCTGTGCCCGGAACACCGATCAGGCTCAACCCGCAGACTACCAGGGCGGCGCAAGTCAGAGGCATACGCCGCGCCGCGCCGCCAAGCTCACTGAGCCGCAGGTCACGAAAATGAAAGGCGAGGCAGGCTACAGCCAGGAACAAGCCTCCTTTGGCGAGGGCATGGTTGAACATATGCATGGCGCTTGCGGTAATACCCGCCTCACTGACAAAACTGGCACCCAGCAGGATGTAGCCAATCTGCGCTACCGATGAGGTGGCAAGCAGTCGTTTCAGGTGGCCCTCGAACATGGCAACCGACGACGCCACCAGTATCCCCAGAACCGCCAGCGGCAAGGCAAACAGGGTGAACTGGAATTCATGATCTGAGAGCCTGTCCTGAAACACCATAGAGTCGAATCGGATCAGAACGTAGAGGGCCACCTTGGTCGCACAGGCCGCCAGAAATACCGTCACCATGTGAGGCGCATGGGTGTAGGCGTTGGGCAGCCATACGTGCAGGGGGAAGACCGCAGCCTTGAGCGCCAGCCCGATAGTGATAAAACCGGCGGCGACCAGTATCGGGTTGAGTGCAACGACATCACCGATACGCGCCTGCATGTCGGCCAGGTTGAGGGTGCCGGTCATCATGTAGATAAGGCCGACACCAATCAGGTAGAACGTCGCGCCTATGGTGCCCATGATCAGGTACTTGAACACCGCGGGCAGTGCCCGACGGTCCGGCCCACCGGCAATCAGAATGTAGCTGGCCAGCGACGATATCTCCATGAAAACAAAGATATTGAAAGCGTCCGCGGAAACCACTATTCCCGCCAGCCCGGCCAGGCCCAGCAGCCAGGCCGCATAGAACAGGGGTTGTCGTTCCGGCTCTATCTGCCTGTCTACACTGACCCTGGCAGCGAGCAGGGCCGCCGCGCCCGCGCCAGTGACCAGCAACAGCACCAGTGCACTGAAGGCGTCAACCTCCAGCGCAATGCCATAGGGGGCTGCCCAACCGCCCATCGCGTAGACCTGGGTCTGCCCGTCCAGCACTGCCATGGCCAGCGCGATTGCTATCGCAAAGCTCGCCAGCCCGGCGGCGGTTGCGCCGGCCCACGCCAGCCCGCGAGGCTGCAACAGCACGATCAGGGGCGCCGATAACATCGGCACCACTACCTGTAGGGCGGGAAGGTGTTCCATGAAAGTCATATCAGTCAGTCTGCGCCCAGAATCTCGTGCTCTTCAATGGTGCCGTAGGACTCCTTGATCCGAACCACCATGGCAAGACCAAGGGCGAGAGTGGACACGCCCACCACGATAGCGGTGAGTATCAGTACCTGCGGCAACGGGTTGGAAAACACCTGGTCGGGAACCCCTTTCTGAATAATGGGCGCGGTGCCTCCCTCTACCTTGTCCATGGTGATATACAGCAGAAACACTGCGGACTGGAAAATCGACAGGCCGATCAGTTTCTTGATCAGGTTTCGCTTCCTGATAACGGCATAAAGGCCCACCGTCAGCACTACCGCAAACACCCAGTAATTGTAATAGCCGAGTAACTCCAGGAGCTTCACGTCATGCTCTCCCGCGCCGCGAAGGCATGAAAAATAGACAGCAATGCGCCACAAACAGCCATGCCCACACCCGCTTCGATAACCAATATACCCAACTGCTGCCCGAACACCGGATCGGCGGCGAGCACCGAATAGTCGAGGAACGCTCCACCCTTGAGCATGCAGACAACACCCACAGCGCCATAGAGCAGCGCGCCACCCACCACCAGCGCCAACAGCACCGAGCGCGGCACGGCGCGCAGTGCTTCCGCTTCACCCTCCAGCAACGCATAGAGAATTACACCGGTAGCAATAATGGCGCCCGCCTGGAAACCGCCGCCCGGGCCATATTCACCGTGAAACTGCACATACAGGCCGAACAGCACAATAAAAGGCACCAGCAAACGGCCGACCACCTGGGGAATAAGGTGGTGGCGCAAACCGGACACAGGTTGCGGGGCCGCGGCGGTTTGCCGGGCCGGTTTCACGCCGAGAATAAACAACACGCCGATACAGGCGGCAAACACGACAAACACTTCGCCGAGGGTGTCGTAACCACGAAAGCTGCTGAGTATCGCCGTGACCACGTTGGGAATATCCATGTACTCCGGTGTTTTCTCCAGGTACCAGGGCGCCACATGCTGATGCACCGGCGCTTCCGGATCACCCAGGCGCGGCTTGTCGAATGAGGCGTATATAAGCAACATTGCCAACACGCCTACCGTACCAAGGGCAACCGTTCGCCCGCCAGGGCGTGGCTTCTCCCAATCACCGGTGAGGGCCAACGCACTGAGAAAAATAACCGTGGTGACGCCCGCGCCGACTGCGGCTTCCGTTAGCGCCACGTCTGCTGCGTCCAGAATGAAAAAGTTGGCGGCCATCAGCAAACTGAAGATGGATGTCAGCATTACCGCCACAAACAGGTTCTCGGTGCGCACGATAGCGACCGCGGTGATAACCAGCAGTGTCAGCAAAAAAAGTGCGAAAACATAAATCATGGCTGGGTGTTTTCCCCGTGTTTGCTTTGCCCCGTATCGCCCTCGGGCTTGAGTCCGGACAGCAGGGCCGCGTTGGCCAGGGCATAGGTGGCGGTAGGACCGGTCAGCAGCAGGAACAGCATGATCGCAAACAGCTTCAACGTGGCCAGCGAAAGGCCCGACTGCAGCATCATGCCTACAAATATCAGCAGTGTGGCCATGGTATCGGTAAGGCTTGCCGCATGAATCCGTGTATAGAAATTGGGCAGCCGCAGGCCGCCTATCCCACCTATCAGCACGCAGGCGCCGCCCACAGCCAGCAGCACCCAACTCACCACATCGAGTGCTAACTCAATCACTGTCGACCCTCTCCTGCTTGCGGAAACGGTCCTGGAAAAACTCCAGCACAGCGAGAATGCCCACTACGTTAATAAGGGCATAGGCGAGCGCCAGGTCGAGAAAATCAGGCCGACCATAAAGGAAGGCAATCACCGACAGCAACAACACCGTCTTGGTGCCAAATACGTTCACCGCCAGCACGCGGTCGTAAACAGTGGGACCGAGCAAGGCACGCACCAGGGCCAGAACCATCGTTACCAGAATGGCAATGGATACCACAATATACATCGTCAGTTATTCTCCAGGCGAGCGGCCCTGCGGGTGACCTCGCCAGACTGCAGGGACCTCGCGCTATCACGGGTCAAACAATGGACCAGCAGTTTGCCCTCGTGCACATCCACGGTAACCGTGCCCGGCGAGAGGGTAATGGAGTTGCCCAGAATAACCTGCCCCACTTCACTGTCGCTCTGTGCTTTCAGTTCAACCATAGTGGGGCTGATCGGCATGGAAGGCTTGAGGATCAGCTTGGCCACTTCAATACTCGACACCGCAATTTCGCGCAGTAGCCACCACCAGTATGCAGGCAAGCCGGGTAACAAGGCCATCAGGGCCTGATGGCGGAAGAAGCCCATACGGTGTGCAAGATATGCGCTAAGCAGGCAGGAGAAAGCACCCAGCCCAAGCAACAGCGGCTTGTAAAGCCCAGACCAAAGCACCCAGGACACAGCGAGCACCAGCAGTAACAGCAGTACAGCCGGGAGGCGGGCTTCACCTCGCTGGGAGGCAGGACGTACAGGGAACCGGGTCATGAGTCACATGGAAAATGTTGCTGCAACGATGCATCCACAACCGTCATGGCTGGGGCAGCGTGGGCGTTATGGTCAGCCAGGTCGGCCACGACAGCATCCACCACATCGCGCAGTTGCACAGGGTCGCCCAGGCAAAAACCGGCCAGGCTGGCTGCGCGCAAGCTGTCTGCGCGACTGGGCAAGCGCGTACGCATGGCGCGTTCACTGAAGGTTTCTTTTTTCAAGGCATCCTCTGCATTCAACATCACGCGAACATCTGTGGCCACGGCCCCGTCGATGAACCCCTGGATATAGCGGATGCAGTATTGCGCATCTGCCCCGTCCGGGGCGCTGTTCAGGAGCGCGCAATGCGAGGCCAATTCCCCGGCTGAGAGCTCTTCAATCGCCAGGGCGGCAGGCACCATCAGCCCCTGCGTTGCCGTCAGGCCGGCGCAAAGCACAGCGGGGGTCAAAGCAGTTTTGAACCGTAGTCTCGAACTCAACTTGGCGAACATCCGTGGTGCACCTTGAACAAGCAGCGTTATTATTGGCCGAACCACCGCATTATGGCGGATTCGCTAGCAGGTACAAGACCTGTATGGGTTAAGCGCAATAAACCTGACCCCGAAGCTGCTGAGGCGGCAAGAGTTTCGGCTTCCAGGGAGGCCACCGCGAGTGACTGCGGATAGCCTCCGTGATTGAGTCAGGAAGGTAAAACGGCTCACGACACGACTGCCGCCTCGCGCAGCCTGCCGATATCCGCTTCGCTGAAGCCCAGCTCGCTGAGGATATCGTGAGTGTGAGCGCCAAGCGCCGGGCTGGGAAAACCGCAGCCGGATGGTGTCTTGCTGAAGTGAACCGGGCTCTGCGGTTCTACCATGGTACCCGCCAGGGGATGCTCCGTTTCCACGAACAGGCCGTTGGCCTGCATCTGCGGATTATCAGGCAGTTCATGCAACGCGAAAGCCTTGGCGCAGGGCACGTCTGCGGCCTCCAGTTTGGCAATGGTTTCGTCTACGTCGAGCTCCAATGCGCGCTGCAGCACCTGCTGGCTGATGTCAGTAACCGCATCGTGATTGGATGCGCGATCAACCAGGGTGGCCACGCGCGGATCGCTGGAATCAACACCGAAAGCGGCGCACCAGCCATGAAAGTCCGAGTCGGACAACGGGGCAGCCTGGGCATAACCGTTTTTGAACTTGATCAGGCGCGGGTCAGCGGAGGCCTGTAATCCGGGGCTGGCCTCTGGAGATTTAAACTGCGCGGTACCCGCCTTATCCAGCCACAGAAAGCTGGCAACCGCGTCTGCCATCGCCAGCTGCACATGTTGCCCGCCATCGCCGCGTTCACGCGCGAACAGTGCTGCGGTAATCGCCTGACAGGCCATGTTGGCTGTCAGCTTGTCGGCAAACAACTGTTGATACTGTGCCGGCTCGCCGATTCGCGGGTCGGTCTGGGTCATGGCTACGCCGGCAAAGGCCTGTACAACATTGTCGTAGGCGGCCTTCTTCGACATTGGGCCCTCATGCCCAAAACCGGTGACCGACAGGTAGATCAGCTGCGGATTAATGGCGGAGAGCGTGGCGTAGTCAGCCTGCAGCCTCTCGGCAACACCCGGCCTGAAATTATGAATGATCACGTCAACGGTCTTGACCAGGCGATGCAGCACCTCAACACCCTCCTCCGCTTTCAGGTTCAGGGCAATACTGCGCTTGCCGCGGTTCACGTTCTGGTACAGGGCACCCACCCCCTTGCAGGTAGCACCCACATACCGCATCAGGTCACCGATACCGGGGGTCTCCACCTTGATGACCTCAGCGCCCTGGTCGGCAAGCACCCCACCTGCCAGAGGCGCGGCGATCATGGTACCAATATCAAGAACCTTTACACCGCGCATGGGGCCGGTCTGGGTTACAGCTTCACCGCTTCGCATGGTTTCTACGCCTCACTGATCTTTGATGGGAAGTCGAACCGTGGCCTTTCCCGGCGACGTTACGCCAGCCTGGTCGTTCTCCAGGAAAATATCCAGGTCAACGAGTGCGTGCTCGCCATCCTTGCGTTTTGCGGTGACCACGCCATGAGCGCGCACTGCGGTACCACTGAAATTCATTCCGCGCATTTGGAAGCTCAGCTTCTCTACCCAGCCGCTGCGTCCAGCCCAGTCGGTGAGCAATCGGCCCAGCATACCGGTAGTCCAGCCGGTGTTGTAGAAAATGCCGGGCATACCGCTGTCACGCGCGTAATCGAGGTCATGGTGAACGAGGTTCCAGTCCTGCGAGCCACTGACCTGCAGCACCATCTGTGTCCAGTCGAGGTTTTTCTCGAAGCCAGCAAGCTGGTCACCTACGCTGACGTCTTCCCAGTAGCGCTCTGCCATATAGTCGATATCACTCATGCCCCTTCTCCTGCTTGCACACTGCGTTCAGCATCCCGGGCAACCTGCTCCGGCGAGCGATGAATAAGCATGGTATTACGCCACTTGGCGACTTCGTCGCTATGCTGATTGAAGAACGTGGTTTCGGTGATGATCCAGATGGCATCAGGGTCCAGCTTGATGGGCTTCTTGAACACATCCGCAATACGCAGCTCCAACCGAAGCTGGTCGCCCACACGCACGGGGGCCAGAAACTCCCACTGCACTTCCATGTTGATTCCCCGATCGCCGGGCGTTGGCACGCCGAAACTGAACACAGCTGCATTTTCGGGGTCGGTACCCGCTGACTGTGTTGGCGGCCACGGTCCCTCGGAGGCGAAGTAGGTTGGCAGCATGGAGGGCGGGACGATCACCGCGCCATACGGCCCCTCAGCTGCGACCTGCGGATCGAGAAACGCGGGGTTCAGGTCACCGACCATGTGACAGTGTCGGCGAATGGCGTCGAACTCTACCGGGTAGCGGCCTCTCGCTTCGCTGATCAGTTTACCAACCCACTCCTCGCGGACGGCATGAATATCGTAGTCATCGGGATGCATAAGGCTCATTGACGGCTTTTCCGAAACGCACTGAATGAACGCCACATGATGTGGCTAGATATCATCCTGCACAATAGAGGATTGCGTCAAAGAACCCGATGGAAAAGCTTGTTGAACCGTCTGCAACACCGCTGACGGATGTTGCAAACGGGTACTCAGTCTTTGAGCGGGCAAGTGCTCAGCCCAAACACCTTGTAAATGGGGCAGAAGCCCACCAGGCCAGTGATCAGTGGCACCAATCCCACCAACCCCCAGAGGGTTTTGGGCCCGACTACCAGCAAACTCAGCAAGGCCAAACCCACCACAACCCTGATTACTCGATCCAGTACACCTTCATTTTTCATCGCCATCTCCTGTCCGGCATCAACCATGACTGGATAGTGGCAGGCACCGCCCTGCCTCTTCAGTGATAAAATCACAAAGCGACAACAACACTATTTGACCCTCAAGGCATCCAGGCCGTATCGATCAAGCACAACAATGCTTCCACGGGTTAAATCTACCAGCCCCGCTGAAGCAAAGTTCTTGAGCTGCCTGCTGACCACTTCGCGAGCCGAACCTATCTCACTCGCAATCGCCTCATGCGTGGCCCTGACAACATTCTCCTGATCACTGGTTTTCGTCAACAGGAGATTGGCTAGACGGGCCTCCACGCTTTCCAGGGCAACCTGCTCTACCAGAGTAATCAGGCTGGAAAGCCGGCTACCGAAACTGGTCAACACAAAGGATCTGAACTCCTCTGATTCGCGCATGAGTCGGTCAAACTCACGCTTGGGCAATGCCACGGCTACGGTGTCCGCTTCGGCCACACCATCCGCTGGATACGGCGTACCGGAAAGCATGCATGATGTCGTCAACACACAGATATCACCCGGCTCTACTCGATAGAGCACTATTTCTTTTCCGCGTGCGGATCGGGCAAACACCTTGATGCAACCTTTCAGGGCAATGTAATAGTTATGACAGGCGTCACCCTGTCTAAACACCTGGTCCCCTGCGCTAATGACAGCTCTGCTGGCACTCTCCAGTTCGGCAGGTAAATCTGGTTTCATAGTTTCGTACCCAGAGAGTATTGAAAACGGAGCGCCTGCGTGACAGAGTCAGTTGTCATCGAGTCGCGTCAGCCAGTGATTATATGAATCGGCCACCGATTGCCATCAGTTATCAACCAAAAGCCAACGACTACCTGCCGGTGGTGGTAGCAGCTATCCGTCATCATCTGGGGGACTGGCCAATAAGCCTGGTCACCCAGAGGAATGAGCTTCCCCCGAAAGCGTGGCTGATCCGCAACCAGATACACCCCGTCACAGATTGGTCCTACCCGGACGGCGCCAATAAGGTGCTCCGATTATGGGAGCATCAAGCAGTCCTGTCACGTCACTACAGTCAATGGATATGGTGGCATGATGACATGCTGCTGCTTCGGCCGGTCGGGGACCCGGTAAAGGAATTCTCCCTGCCCCTGGTAAGAAAGGCGGAAGCGGAGCGGCCCGGTAAGGTACTTTCAAACTGGGAGGGCTGGCTCTGGGATACACTCAGTTTCTTCCAATGCCAGGGTATACAGGCACCCAATCCGGTTCTTCACATCCCGCGGTTAGTAGACAGAGACACCCTCGACTCCATACCGGCGAACTGGCAGCGAAGCCGGCTACTCTTTGAGCCGACTTATCTGCTATGGCACTGGCATCAGCGGAAACTGAGTCCTGAGGTAGCCCGAGGTTACCGAAAAGGGGAATTCAAGGGTGACCTTACGCCGCTGCCGCAACTGCGGGAGCAAGGCTATACCATTCTTTGCTGGGGAAAAAAAATCGACCACAAAGCCGCGAGGGAAGAGCTGGGTAAACATTACTCACTGGGGTTTGACTAGCCCGCAACGAGATCCCTCGTTTATTGCAGCAGGACGGGTGTGCCCCCTCTTCAGAGCAGCCGCAGCATTTTCATGCGTGGTACAGAGTGAAAACCCCAATCGCGATAAAGCCCACACCCGCCATATAGTTCAAGTATTGCTCGTTGACCGACTCGGATATGAGACTGCCAGCAAGCACCCCCATTCCTGAAGCAACCATCAGCGCGGCCGACGCGGCAAGGAAAACCACGACCTTGCTCACTTCCTTGTCGGCCGCGAATAGCACCGTCGCCAGTTGGGTTTTGTCACCAAGTTCAGCAACAAATACTGCGGCAAATATTGTCAGGAAAATCTTCCAGTCCATCACGGCAACCCAGGTTTCAAAACGGGCTCGAATTGTAAGAGCAGCGGGATTGCTTGCACAGAACAAAAAAGCTGGCGCGCTGCCCGGTTTCAAGAAAACAGTGATTTAACTTGCATTGTTCATTTTTTGGGATAATATTCCCAATTATGGATATCGGTATACATCAGGCCTTACACCAAACACTGCTCAGGCTGCTGCGCCCGCTGGTCAGGGTCATGCTGAACCACGGCATTTCACAGGGTGCTTTCGCCGACATCAGCAGGCAGGCTTTTGTTGAGGAAGGCTTTACACATATGGCAAGAGCAGGAAAGCGACCCACAGTATCGGGGGTTGCCGCACTCACCGGACTGAGCCGCAAAGAGGTCAAGCGACTCAACGAAAGCGACGTGAACGCGCTGAGCGCGGCATCGCAAAGGCGAAACCGGGCTATTCGCGTGATTAGCGGCTGGATGAACGATCCAGCTTTCCAGACTTCGGGGCAACCCGCACCGCTCGCCCTGGAAGGCGAGGGAATGAGTTTCCCGGAAGTGGTTAAGCGCTACAGCGGTGATATTACTCCGGCGGCCATGCTGTCACTGCTGGTGGAGAGCGGCAACGTATGCATCGATGGAGACCAGGCCATTCTCGAAAAGAAGGCATTCATTCCCATGGATACGCCAATGGATCGACTCAACATCCTGGGCACAGATGCAGGGGAACTGATAGAAACCATAGGCCACAACATGCTGGCCAAGCCGGAAGACCGCTACTTTCAGCGCAAAGTTTCCAACGCACTGGTACCCAGGCACGCACTGGGCGATTTCCGCGAACTGTCAAACCGTCGCTCCCAGGAACTGCTGGAGGAGTACGACGCCTGGCTATCCTCCCGGGAACTCAAGGAACCAGATGACGGCGATGCAGCCTACGTTGCCGTGGGCATTTATTACGTTGAACACACAGAACCGGAGGCTACAACATGAACCACTTTAAGCAAAAAGCCCTCCCTGCTGCACTTGTCGCACTAGGCTTGAGCGCATGCGGAGGTGGAGGCGGTAGCAACTCCGTCGCGGGAATAGATGGAGGGCCAACACAAGGCATCAGCGGCAGCGGAGCGACTAGCTCGGGCACCATAGACAGCTTTGGCAGCATCTTCGTAAATGGCGTGGAGTTTTCCACAAACGAAGCAGAGATCGTCATTGAGGGCCAACAAGGCAGCGAGGACGATCTCGGCATAGGTATGGTGGTTCTGGTCAAGGGCTCGATAAACGATGACGGCATCACGGGCACGGCCGAAACAGTTATCTTTAACAGCGAGGTTGAAGGCCCGATAACCGGCATTCAGCCCGGACAGGATAATGACACGAAACTCCTGACCGTGCTGGGCATCGATGTCATCGTCGAGCGCACGGGCACCGTATTTGAAGATGTGACTTTTGATACGCTGGCGCTGGATGACGTGATCGATGTATCCGGATTCCCTGAGGCCGGTAACAATCTTCGTGCCACGCGGATAGAGAAAAAGTCTGTATTTGTAGCGGGTGAGACGGAAGTATCCGTTACCGGACAGATACAGAACCTGACTGATACGCAGTTCAGCCTTGGCGACTTCCTCGTGAACTACGCTGGCGCGGATCTCTCGCAGTTCAACGAGACCAGCCTCGCCGAGGGACTTTCCGTAGAGGTTCAGGGCACTCTGGACGGACAACTGATCACCGCCTCTCGCATAGAAAGCAAAGGCACTATCACCGGCCTGCTGGAAGATGACGAGGATTTGAGCGTACAGGGAGCAATAAATCGATTCACCAGTCTTGCTGACTTCGAGATCAACGGCGTCAAGATCGACGCAACCAGCGCCACGCTCAGCCCCGCAGGGCTTACCCTGGCTAATGGCGTGTTTGTAGAGGCCGAAGGAACGTGGAACGGCGCATTCCTGAGAGCTCAAAGTATCAAGGCGCGACGCGGTAGAGTCGAAATCGAAGCCGCCGTAAGCAGCGTGGACAACAACAGCATTACTCTCGCCCTGGTCAACGGCAACGTGACGATTCAGGTTGATTCACGCACATTGCTGGACGACGACACCAACGCCGTAGGCACACTGGAGCTGGCAGATATTCGCAGCGGTGACTTCCTGGAAGTCGAAGCGATCATCGCCGGAGGCGACCTTTTTGCCACCCGCATTGATCGCGATGACATGGACGACGACGTGCTGCAGGCGCCTGTAGATAGCTTTAACCCCGGCGTTGATATAACACTCCTGGGTATTACCTACAGCGTTTCGGGCGCAGAGTTTGAAAGCGTTGATGGCAGCGATATCAGCAGCGAGGCCTTTTTCAACCAGTTGCAAGTTGGCGATCTGGTTAAAGTAAAAGACGAAGAACTCGCCGATGGCGTCGCCGACGAAGTCGAGTTTGAGTTCGCAGACCGCCTGGACGGCGGTTTCGAGTTTGATGATGACTCTGATGATTCCGATGACTCTGATGATTCCGATGACTCCGATGATTCCGATGATTCCGATGATTCCGATGATTCCGATGATTCCGATGATTCTGATGATTCTGATGACTCCGATGATTCCGATGACTCCGATGACTCTGATGACTCTGATGATTCCGATGACTCAGATGACTCAGATGACTCCGATGATTCTGATGACTCCGATGACTCCGATGATTCCGATGATTCCGATGATTCCGATGATTCCGATGATTCCGATGATTCCGATGACTCCGATGACTCCGATGACTCCGATGACTCCGATGACTCCGATGACTCCGTTGGCTAAACCAGACAGCTTCGTCAGCCTGAAATGAATGACACAAATCACTCAGATATTGCACAGGCAGCGAGTGACCGTTATTCGAAACTTTAGATAAAAGAGGAATACACCATGAAAAAGTTCTTTGCCGGATCTCTCATAGCCGTCGGCGTGGCAGCTGCCAATGTCAACGCGGCACCCACTTACCAAACCAAAGCCCTTGCTGGTGGCAGCACCCTGTATTTTTCCAGCCTGTTGATTGATGCCTTGAATTCAGCAGGCGTGGAAATAGACGACGTGAAACCTGCGAAGCTGCAACAGAATGCTCGACGTATTCGCTTTCCCAGCGGAGGAGGTGTTCTGGACCTGGATGGCACCTATGGCGAAATCAACCATTCCGGAGGTCTGCGACTGAGCACGGCTGACGGTGAAAGCGTTGTTCTGCACAATCTTACAGTCGTTGCCATGGGTGACCAGAAGGTCGTAACCGCTGTCGTTGAGATAAACGGTGATATAAACGATCGAATGCCTTTGTTTGAGATCAATAACGATCCCTCAAAGACCACCTCTAACTCCTCACAAACGATAAAAATTCAAGGGCTACGGTTGCTGCTTACGGCCGAGGGAGCCCAGCTTCTGCAGGACGTGCTTGGCGCGCTGGTAGAGGAAGGTGATCGCGTAGCCGTGCTGGGCGGCTTCGTGAAGACAATCAAGGATGATGATTCTGATGACTCCGATGATTCCGACGACTCAGATGATTCAGATGATTCCGACGACTCGGATGATTCAGATGATTCCGACGACTCGGATGATTCAGATGATTCCGATGACTCAGATGATTCCGATGACTCAGATGATTCCGACGACTCAGATGATTCCGACGACTCAGATGATTCCGACGACTCAGATGATTCCGACGACTCAGATGATTCCGACGACTCAGATGACTCCGATGACTCAGATGATTCTGATGACTGAATGAATACCCGGGCCTTGCAGGAGGGGCATGGATTGCTCCTCCTGCTCGGGGCTAGCCCAGGGTTGCGCAAGCTCTGAGCCGGGAGGGGCCCGCAGGAAGGGGGACCTTCCGGGGCCCAAGGCAATCCTGGGCAAGGAGATTTCCGCTTTCAACCCTCGCGAGGCAAGGTTAGCGTTCCAATCTCTGGCTATCCAGTTGGCCTAGTACAATGCGCGCTATCTCTTCTGGTTGTTCAGGCAGGATGGCATGACCAGCATTCTCCAGATTGACTACCTTTACTCGACCTGGATAGAGCTGTTTCAATTTCTCGGCACCGCGGGGTGCGGCAGCATCCCGGCCAGGTTGAACTACCAGCATCGGAGCCGTCCCACCGCTTGACCATTGCGCCAATGGGGTACTGGCCGTAGCCCTGCCCTGAGCCAGTCCTGCACGGGGGTACCATCCGCTCATCCAGTAGTTCGGTGCGCTATTCTCGGGAGCGAAAAACGCACGATGCAAAGCCCCACTGCGAATTGAATCAGGCAAGCAACGGACAAGGATCTTGAAAATATCGTTCCTGACGTCGGCTGGAGGGCCGCCGTCACCTGCAGCCAGTAATATCAGGGAACGGACCCTCTCTGGATAACGGCTGGCAAAAGCCCTCGCTATACGGTTGCCGAAGGCATGACCTACCAGGGTTACAGGGGCTCGTAACTCTTCTTGATTCAACACCGCAGCCAAATCATCCGCGTAATCAAACAGCGTAATGCTGTATCGGGGAAGGCCTGTTCCATCTATCCCACGTGCTTGCAGCACTAGTGTTCGATATCCAGCCCGGTTTACTCTGCCGACCAACTCATTGAAATCAGAACCCGAGCGGGCATAGCTGGCCAGCAGTACGACGACTTCAGCATTGTCAGGGCCGCTTATATAGTAGCGGACGTAAATGCCTTGATTGACGGCCAGTAGAGGCTGGCCGACAACCGGCCGTGCCGGATTATCGAGGAGGATTACCGCAGATAAGATGCTGATAATTATCGCAGTGCCAAGTATCACCAGCGCGAACTTCTTGATCAAGTCGGACCTTCTATCATTTATTTTAACTGTTAGAGGAACACCTTAATGTACTTGCGTGAAATCGCCATCAGCGCGCCCGGATTGTATATCTACTACGCGCCCGGATTGTATATCTACTAATAGGTGAAAAGGGAAGTTCTCGCTCAGGACACTTCTGCCAAACCAAAAGGCCCCCGCGGTGCGGAGGCCTTTTGGTTTGGTAGGACTACCCAGATTGACCACAACAGGCCCAGGCCCGTTGTGGCCCTGCGGGCGCCGTCGCTACGCTCTGGCGTCTAAACTCTCCCGCGGGGAGAGTTTATCGAACGGCCAGTTCTCACTTAGGACACTTCTACCAAACCAAAAGGCCCCCGCGGTGCGGAGGCCTTTTGGTTTGGTAGGACTACCCAGATTCGAACTGGGGACCTCTACCATGTCAAGGTAGCGCTCTAACCAACTGAGCTATAGTCCTGTTGAGGGCGCGCATTATAAGCGCTGTCCGGGGATTGCTCAACACCTGATAGCGGAGGCATCCGGGAGTAGACACATGGGCTGGGAGGCAATTGAACGAGCCATCGAGGCCGCCACGGGAGACTGTTTTCGCGTACGGTCACACCGGGACGTTGGTGGCGGCTGTATCAATCAGGCCGCGTTACTGGAAGGCGACGGGCAGCGTTACTTCCTCAAGCGCAACCAGCCGGGCCTGCTGGCCATGTTCGAGGCTGAAGCGGCCGGGCTGCGGGAAATCATCGCCAGTGACAGCCTGCGAGCACCGGCGCCGGTCGCTACCGGCTGTGACCGGCAATGCAGCTGGCTGGTACTTGAGTACATTGAACTGGGCGGACCTGCTGCCGATGGTGACCTGGGCCAGGGCCTGGCGACAATGCACCGCAGCAGCGCCCGCAACTTCGGTTTCTGGCAAGACAACTTCATCGGTGCGACGCCACAGGTCAACACCTGGACAGACAGCTGGATTGATTTCCTGCGCGAACACCGCCTCGGATACCAGCTGCGCCTTGCTGGCAGCAACGGAGCCGAGGCGTCAATGATAGATGCAGGACAACGCCTGCTCGACGTGCTCCCGCTGTTTTTCTGCACTTACCATCCTCAGCCCTCACTGCTGCACGGCGACCTGTGGGGTGGGAACCGGGGATCAGACCCTACGGGGCGACCGGTGATTTTCGACCCCGCAGTCTACTACGGCGACCGCGAGGCAGATCTGGCCATGACTGAGTTGTTCGGCTCATTCGATGATCGTTTTTACCAGTCCTACCGGGATAGCTGGGACATTGATCAGGGGTACACAACACGTAAAGTGCTGTACAAGCTGTATCACGTCCTGAACCACTTCAACCTTTTCGGTGGCGGCTATGGTCGCCAGGCCGACGAAATGATCGGGCAGTTGCTGGCCGAAGTGTAAGGGCACTCGCCGGCGCATAGGCGGAGCCGCTCACTGAAGAGACGTCACGCGTTGAAGCAGCGGTGACGGGACGCAAGGAGTTCGCAGACCTCGCTCTGCGGTTAACAGCCCACCCGCGCCACTTTGTGACAGCTACGCCAAAAATAACGCAATTCGAGGCCCTAGCGGAATGAATATAGAACTGACCACCGAACAACGCGCTCTGCAGCAGGAAGTTCGGGAGTACATGAAGACTGTCATGACCCCGGAACTACTGGAGGAGATGAAGGATGATGACCTCAAGGAAGGTGGCGGGCCCGAGTTTCGCAAACAGTATGCACGCATGGGAGCCGATGGCTGGATTGGCCTGTCCTGGTCGAAGGCTCTGGGCGGCAAGGAACTGTCGCATGTAGAGCAGTATATTTTTACTGACGAGGTTATCCGCTCTGGCTTCGCCTATCCATTTCTGACCACAGAGGCCGTGGCGCCGGTTATCGCCGCCAACGCCAATGAGCAGGTGCGTGAAGAAGTTGTGGGTGGCGTCAAACGCGGCGAAGTGACCATCGCCATTGGTTACTCAGAGCCCAATGCCGGCACCGACCTCGCCAGCCTGCGCACGCGGGCGGAGCGCGACGGTGACGGCTGGTTAATCAACGGACAAAAGATGTGGACCAGCCTGGCCAATTTTGCCGACTACGTCTGGCTGGCAGCTCGCACCGACCCCACTGCGGAGAAGAAACACAAAGGGCTGACCATGTTTCTGGTGCCCACCAGCGACCCTGGCTTCTCCTTCACCCCTGTTCGCACCCTGGGGGCACGTACCAACGCGACCTTCTACGAGAACGTGCGCATTCCGGACACCTACCGAGTAGGCGAGGTTAACGGCGGCTGGAAACTCATCACCAGCCAGCTGAACGTGGAGCGCTTGTCCCTGTTCACTCACGGCCAGGTGGACTCGCTTTACCGTGGCATCGCACAGTGGGCGGCGGAAACAGAAAACGGCGGCGGGAAGCTTATCGAGCAGGCCTGGGTGCAGCACAACCTGGCACGGGTAAAGACCGGGCTGGAGGCGCTGAAAATCATGTGCTGGAACCAGGCCTGGTCCATGGACCAGGGCCCGCTGGACATGGCCAAGGCCTCCACTGCGAAAGTATACGGCAGCGAGTTTTTCGTGGAACTTTATCGTTTGTTGCTGGAAGTGATGGGGCCTGCCGGCAGCATCGCAGCTGGCTCGCCCGGCGCGGTGCTACAAGGCAAACTTGAGTTCCGCTGGCGGGTGGGGTCCATACTCACCTTTGGCGGCGGGGCGAACGAAGTACAACGAGACATTATTGCCATGGCCGGCCTGTGGATGCCGCGTACACGCTAGGAGAGCAACAATATGGACTTTTCAATTCCCGAAGAGCTCACCAGCGCTCAGCAGCTGGCACAGCAGATTCTCGGCGACTTTACCGCGCCGGAGCAGATCAAATCCGTCGAGCAAGGAGGAGAGTTTTTCGATAACGATCTGTGGCAGGCATTGGCTGCTGCCGGGCTTCTGGGCCTGGATATCGATGAACGCCACGGCGGCAGCCAGTTGGGTTTTTACGCCTTGACCACTCTGTGTGAAGAAGCCGGGCGCTGTGTGGCGCCAATACCAGTTGTCGCCACACTGGTCACCTGCGCTGGTACGCTGTCGCGCTTCGCACCGCAGGCTCTGCAGGACCGCTGGCTGCCAGCCGTGGCGGACGGTACTGTCCTGCTGAGCGCTGCATTGGAAGAATACAACAACGATGACCCCACCCGGCCACTGGCCACCGCGCAGCCGGTAGCCGGGGGCTACACGGTGAGTGGCACCAGAACCTGCGTCAGCAATGCAGAGTCTGCCGCACGCATACTGATCAGCGCAGTCACCGATAACGGGAGTACGGTACTGGCACTCCTTGATCCGGCCACAGCCGGGGTAACGTTGACACCTCAGCTGGTAACCAGCGGCGAAACACGGCACGAGCTGCGCCTGAACGAGGTGCACATAGCGGACGCAGAGATCATTGCCACCGGTGCGACTGCGGAAGAGGCTCTGAACTGGGCCATACAGGCCACGCGCACGGCATTGTGCGCAACCATGGTTGGATTGAGCGACAAAATGATGCGCATCACCGGCTCCTATACCACTGAGCGCGAGCAGTTCGGTCGCGCTATCGCCACCTTCCAGGCGGTGAGTCATCGGGTAGCAGATTGCTACATAGACGTGGAGTGCCTGCGCCTGGTAACGCAACAGGCTGCCTCCCTGATAGACCAGGGGCGCCCTGCAGAGGACGCCGTTACCATCGCCAAGATCTGGTGTGGCGACACGGCCCATAGAGTGAGCCAGGCAGCGCAACACTGCCATGGTGGCACCGGCGTGGACAGGGACTACCCGCTGTTCAGGTACTGTCTCGCATCGCGGCAGATAGAACTGAGTATGGGCAATAGCGCCAGGCTCACCGGTGAACTCGGCGAGCGGATTGCCGCCGAATTCCTGGCAACTGCCTGAGTCAGCTCAGCGCAACAGCCGGGTAGGGAAATAGTCGTAGCACTGCCACAGTACGTCTGCGGCATCGGCGGGCCTGGCGGCGGCGCGCAGCATTTCGGCGTGCAACTGGCAGGCGGTCTTCTGCCAGGGTATGGATTGGCGCACTTCGCGCACAGCCGCCAGGGAGGCATCAAACTCTCCCCTGCGGTACAGCACCATGGCCCGGGTCAGCGTACGCAGGGCTGAGGTCGGCGGCTCTACAGGCAGCGAAGGCGGCGCCACACTCTTGCGTATCGCCACCCAGGACACCGAGTCCTGATAAAGCGCCCGCCAGCGCCCCGTGCCCAGGAGTTCCTGCAGCTTCAACTGCCCACCCCGCAGCGCATAAGGCCACAGCATGAAATCAGCACCACTGGCCTCCACCGATTCAACCCAGCCCGGGCTACCTGCCAGAACCTGCACGTAGCTGTAGTAGGCTTCGGCGTCGTAAACCGTGTCGGCCCGACCATCAATAAACACCTTGAGGTCGCCGTCAGTGCGCCAGTGCAGGTAACCACCCCAGTTGTAATAGGCATAAACGTTACCGGTTAGATTATTGGCCTGCAGGAAGCTCACCGTGTCCTCGGGGTAGCTGTACTCGGCGGTCAGGTAATGAAACGCCGGGGCAGCCTGCAAGGGGTACGGCGCAAGGCGCAACAGGGCGAAAGCCAGTGCCACAGCGGCCACTGCATAGCGCAAAACGGGCTTGTGAATCTGGGCGCAGAACGCCGCCAGCAGGGGCACCAGCAACACTGCCAGAGAAATACCGAAAAGCGGAATAAAGCGGCGCGAAGTCAGTGCCATTGCCAGGGTCAAAGCGGTGAGCGCTATTCCTTCCCAGGGCACGCCGGTGATATTGCGTATACGCGGCAGGGCATACAGAACAGCCAGCAACGGCGCCCACATAAAGTAAAAAAACAACGGCGATCGAATGCCACCATCGCTGAATGGAGAATGCCATTCACCCAATCCCCGGTAGGGGGAACTGCTGTCAAAAGCATATACCAGCGGATAGAGGAACGTCTTCACGCCAGAAGGGTTCAGGGCACAGGCAGCCACACAGAGCAACCCGGTGAACAACGCCACTCGCAAGCTGTCAGCACTGACATTCCGCCAGGGAAAGACGAGAATACCCAACGCCATCAGGCCAAAGAAGAAACCACCATGCAGGTTTACCCACACGAGAAAGAGCAATGCCAGCATCCAGCGCACAGGCGGCCTGCCCAGCAACAGGTACAGCAGCAGACAGTAAAAAAACAAGGTGTAGAGATGCGGCCTCACGTCAATGAAAGGCGCGGCGATAGCTGCGGCGATCGCAGCAGCCAGGAATGCCGCAATCGCATTGCCGCCTTCCCTGTAGAGCGCGCACTGCAACAGTAGAAACGTCGCTATCACCACCAGCCACTTCCAGTACACGATGCTATGCAAGCCAAACCATGACACCCAGGCGTAATAGATCAGGTCAGCCAGCCATTCGTGGTTGAGCCAGTCTGCGCCATGATGGGAAAACGACCAGTCGTCTACCATCCACAGACTCCCTGTCTGCAGCAACTCGCGGCCTGCGGCCAGGTGCCACCACATGTCAGACCCTGCCATCTCGGTGTAACCGAAGGACAGGTACAGTAACGCACCGGCACCCAGCAGCACGCAGTGCAGCAGAGTCAAGGTGGAAGACGTTGGCGACATAAAAGGCGTCGGCTCAGTCGCGTTGTTGCGATGTTACATCGCCTGCGGGGTGATAAGCCTTGAGAAAGTACAGCGCCCTGCCCTTGCTTTCCTGATAGGTTCGCGCCAGGTACTCGCCAATAATACCCAGGCATATAAGCTGCACCCCACCAAGAAACAGCACAACGATAATCAACGATGGATAGCCGGGCACCGGATTACCGTAGAGCAGGGTTCGCACCAGCATAAAGGCGCCATACAGAAACGCCAGTGTAGACGTCAGCAGGCCCAGGTAGGTGGCGATCTTCAGCGGCGCTGCCGAAAAAGACGTTATTCCCTCCAGCGCGAAATTCCACAGGTGCCAGTAGGTCCACTTGCTTTCACCGGCAGCGCGTGGCGCTCGCACGTATTCCACGCCCTTCTGCGGAAAGCCTATCCACGCATACAGCCCTTTCATATAGCGATGTCGCTCCGGCAGGGCATTCAATGCCGCCACGGCGCGACGACTGAGCAGGCGAAAGTCACCCACATTGCGTGGTATTTCCACGTCACTGAGATAACCCATCACCCGGTAGAATGCGCTGGCGGTAAAGCGTTTAAGCACCGATTCACCCTGGCGTTCGATGCGCTCGCCGTAAACCACATCGTAGCCCTCTCGCCATTCGGCGATAAACCTGGGAATCAATTCGGGAGGGTCCTGCAGATCCGCATCCATAAGCACGACAGCGTCGGCATCAACATGATCAAGGCCCGCAGAAAGAGCAACCTCCCTGCCGAAATTGCGGCTGAGTTCCAGCACAGCCACCTGTGGGTCGCGCGCGCGAAGACTATGCAGCAGTTCAAGGCAATCAGCGTCACTGCCGTCGTCCACATAGAGCACCTGAGTCGCCATGCCGCACTCTGACAGCACGCCAGCCAGGCGTTGGTGAAACGCTTCCAGCACTGCCGTTTCGTTATAAACCGGCACCACTACTGCCAGGGATTCAGACAAGGCCCGCTCCTTCCAAACGCCAAATTTGTCCCGGCCAGTACCAGGTAATACCCGAACGATAGCATAAGCGCGACCGCGACAACCCGCAGAAGTACCCGCGAACGAGGTAGCGGCGACGCTCAGTCAACAACGCGAAAAACCCTCAGGTCACCCACAAACAACTGCACGCTGCCATACCAGCGCTGGTGCAATAGCAGCTCCGGCATAAAGTGCGATAAATTCCAGGCCTGCTCAAGCTGCAGGTGCGGGTGCTCTCCCGCAAGCGCCTGACGATAAAATACAGCGTACTCGGGTTTGGTTTTCACCAGCCGCTCAAGGTTACTGACGCTGGGGCCATTCAATTCATTGGCAAAGGCGGTGTCATACCAGTTCTCGCTGAGAATCAGAAAGTCGGCTCTGCGCAGCGTCGCCGCGTCGCCCGACGCGAACTCGGGTCGAAACAATATACTCTGTGCACCAGGGGGCGGATTGACATAAAAAGAGGTGAACACTTTCGCGTCGGCATGCTGTGAAAACCAGGGCCGCAGCGCCTGTCGAGGATCCTGGTGATAGTCTGAGACCATGTCCCACGCAAGCAGAGCAGGCCAGGTAAAGAACAGCAGCAAGAACCATGGCCTGTGCCCCCAGGCTGAGCTATGCAAGCCTACGGCGACCACAATAGCCGCCGCAGGAATCAACGGCAGGTAATGCCGGTAGTACGTTACTGGCGCCAGGAAGGCCATGAACAGCAGAAACGCCAGTACCGGAAGCAGGCACAACCAACTGCGCAGCTTCGCCTTGTCTGACACAATCCCGCGTATTCCCGCAGGCAGAAACAAACAGGCAGGCAACCCCAGAGACAACAGCAAAACCAGCGGCAGGTTCACCAGGTTGCGCACCCATTTGTTCTCTGCGATCGCCGCGTAACCGCTGCCAAAGGGACTCTCCATCGCTCCCATGGTGTAGGCCTGAACCAGATCCACGCTAAAGACCAGCCAGAGCAGTAGCGGCAACGTCAGCCAGACGAGCCGCCATTGCAGGGACAGGGATCGCCAGGGCAGCAACAGCCAGTAAAGCAACAGCAGCGGCAACAGACCGTAGGGCTGATAAGCGACGTTGCTGAGCGAAGCCAGCCAGACGCAAAGCGTCAGCACCACTGCGCTCGAGCGCAGTACGCCGCAGCCCCCGCTGGCAGCTTCCCAGAGCCTTACCGGCAGGAGCGCCAGCCAAGCCAGCAACGCAAAAACCCAGTACTTGGCCCAGATAGCCGCTGCCATAAAAACCGGGCTCACCAGCAAACCCGGCAGACTGCCCCGGCGCACTGACCAGGCCAGCACGGCCAGCAACAGGTAGATGTAGAAAACAGAGGCCGCGTCCACCGTGCCACTGTGGGAATGACTGATGTGCATGCCCGAGAGTGCCAGCAGGGCACCCGCGCTCCAGGCCACAGCAGGCCGCCGCGGCACCAGCTGCAAGGCCAGAACCGACACCGCCACGACGGTGAGTGCGCCCAGAACCGCCGACCAGCTGCGCGCCACCATAATGTGGCCGGCGCTGTGGCACCAGGCCTTTACCTGGCTGCGTTCGCCGCGAATACCCTCGGCAGGTGGCATGCCCAGTATCGAGGCAATGGCAATAGTCTGGCGGCCCACAAAGGACGAATAGGGAAAGCCCTGCAGAGCAGCTCGACAGGAGCCGCCCTCGTCAAAATTGACCAGGTTGAAGCTATCCGGACCATCCCAACCCCAGCCAAGGGTCTGCGCGGAATACAGACGGGGCAGCAGCGCCAGCAGAAACAAGGCGGCGAGGATCAACAGCTGCCGCCAGGCTCTCCCTGGTCGCTTTACTTCCCTTGACGGCGCGCTGGCATCTTGCATCGGGCCAGTATCAGCGGCGCCGGGCAATAAATAAAGTGCTTAAAGCTGCGGTACACTTGCCACACTATTTTTTGCCTGGGTCACCATCGTGCAAACTGCCAAGCTACCGCGCATCCTCGTCATCGGCGCGCGCTCCGTGCGCCAGGGTACGGGGCCGTTCATTGCTGCCGGCCTGGCAGCAGCAGGCGCCAGGGTTACCGCCGTGGTGGGCACCACTGCACACAGCGTGCAGGAGGCAGTAGCTGGCCTGCGCGAGAAGTGGGGCCTGCAAACAAAGGGTTATACAGACCTGGAGGCCGCGCTGGCAGACGTGCGGCCTGACGCAGTCGCAATATGCTCGCCATGGCGTTTTCATCGAGAGCAATTGCAACAGGTCGCCCGCGCGGGCTGCCATTGCCTGGTAGAAAAGCCCATCGCCTGGCCGGCAACCCAGGCCCAGCTTGCAGAACTGGTTGACGCTTTCTGCTCCAGGGGCCTGCTGCTGCAACAGGTGGCGCAATGGCCCACCACCCTTCCCGCCTTTGCGCGCCTGCACGGCCCGCTGCCGGAACAGATTAATGACTTCTCGCTGCGACTCAGCCCAATATCCCTGGGCGAGGACATGATTACAGACTCCGCTCCTCACTTTATCAGCATGCTGCAGGCGCTGGTTGGCCAGGGCGATTGCCGCGACGTGACCCTGGATCGGGAAGACCAGCGCCTCGCCCTGCAATGCCACTACCATCACGCCGGGGGCAGCGTGGCTGCGTCGCTGCTGCTGGAAACCTGCCCGCAGCGGCCTCGCCCTGCGTGGTATCAGATCAACGGACTACGCGCGGACCGTCGCGTAGAGCTGCCGGAGTACCGCCAGACGCTGGTCTGCGGTGACCGCAGCGCCACCGTGGACGACCCGATGCAACAGGTAACGGCCAGCTTTCTGGCCGACCTTGAATCGGGCGCCAGCACCGACAGCGAACTACTGCTGGCCGGGCACCGCAACCTGCTGCAACTGGCTGCACCCTGGCGTTAGCGCATGGACGCCAGTCCCTGTAGAATTGCGTGCGAAACCTTCAATACTGTAGCCAGATTTACCGAGGTGCCTCCGTGAGCGACACAATTCCCCTGACTGATCTTGACGCCCCTGCGCCGGAAGAGCCTGGTGAACAGCTGGAGCTGGCCAGCATTCACGACTTTGCCACCAAGCTGGTGCAACCAGGCAGCAAGGAGGCACTGGAGCACTATGTTCGCTGGCAGGTCGCCATGCGCAGTGCCGAGGACGCTGATGCGGCGGACCTCGACCCCACCAAGGTACCGGACTTTGCCCCGGTGTCGATCAACCTGGACCTGACCACGGCCTGCAACTTCGCCTGCGATCACTGCGTGGACCTGGACATCCTCAACACCGGCATACGCTTCGATCACGACAAGTTACTGGAATCACTGCAGGTGATGGCGGAACGGGGCATGAAGTCAGTTATCGTGATCGGTGGTGGCGAACCCACGCTCTACCCCAGGTTCGAGGAAGTGATCCGCTTCATGAAAGGCCTGGGCCTGCAGATCGCCATTGTCTCCAACGGTACCGGCAACGAGAAGATCGCCAAGGTCGCTGACTGCATGGAAAAGTCGGACTGGGTGCGGCTGTCGCTGGACTCCGGCACCGATGCCACGTTCCAGCCCATGCACAAACCACGCAAGAACTTCCCGCTGGAGGACATCTGCGCCAAAGTCCCGTTGATCAAGGCCGCCAACCCCGATGTCACCGTGGGCTTTTCCTTCATCGTTACCTGGCGTGGCGCTGAGATCAACGACACTTCCATCGTGGAAAACCTGCATGAAATGGCCATGGCGGCAAAGTTGGCCAAGGACAATCAATTCGACTACATCAGCTTCAAGCCTTTCCTGACGCGGGATGAGGCCAACAATGCTGAGGTCATCGACATCAAGGCAAGGTCAAATCTTGACGACATCATCGAACGCATTCAGGCGCAGGTGGAAGAAGCCGTCAAACTGGGTGATGACGGTTTCCGCGTGCACCAGTCCACGGGCCTGAAGGCGATGCTCAAACGCCAGACACAAACACTGGCCAAGCAACCACAGCAATGCCATATGCAGTTTTTCCGCCAGGTACTCTCTCCGCTGGGTCTCTACAACTGCCCGGTGTACCGCAACCAGGACCACGGTCGCCTCGGCGACAAGAACGCCAATGCCGGGGTGCAGGCCTACGACGCGACCCGCGGTGTCACCGCTGACCTGGTGAAGAACTTCAACGCCACGGTTGAGTGCGAGAAAGTGACCTGTCTCTACAATGACGTGAACTGGTGGATTGAGTCGCTGATCGCCAACCCGGATGAGCTGGCCAGGCTGAACTGGGACGAATCCGCGGAGCCGGATTACTTTCTCTGATTGTGCTATTGCTCAGCCGCCTTCGGTAAGAACTGCTTTTCCTTTTTTACCCCATGTTTCTTGTGATGGGCATTGCAGGCTGCTGGGTGTGGTTTGTTGGCGGACGCGCCGCGCCCGGGCCTGACTCCCCTCCCGGGGGCCGCCAAAAGGCGGCATCCATGCCAGGCTCGGGCTCGGCCATCCTTGGCCTCGCACGCCCCCGGGAGGGGAGTCAGGCCCAGACACGTCGCTAGGATGGAGCACGCCAAAAGCTTAATGTACAGGCCGCTTCGATAAAGAGCGCTGGGTATGTGGGGTTGTGTTTCGGGGGGCGTGCGAGCACATGGATGGTCCGGCCGGCGTCCCGGGAGCCCGAGCCTGGCATGGATGCCGCTTGTTGGCGGTCCCCGAAACGCAACCCCACGTAGCCTGCGATCGGCCCGCCCAAACCAAACCAACCTAAAGCGCGGCCAGCAGTTCCCTCTCACACGCTTCGACCACCGCATCCACCGTCACCCGGGTCATACAAACCTGCTCCTCCAGCGGACACACTTTCTTATGACAGGGCCCGCAGGGCACGTCCACCTTGACGATAGTCTCATGACCATGGGACGTATCAGTCCAGCGCTGCTCGGTGGGCCCAAAAACCGTGACACGGGGCGTATCGAATGCGCGACCAAAATGACGCGGCCCCGTGTCGTTGCCCAGCAGCAGGTCCGCATCAGCAAGCAACGACTTGAGTTCACCCAGCGTCAGACAGGGCGCCGTAAGCAGGAAACTGCGCTCCGACATCGCCGCAACAATAGCTTCCGCAAGCGGCTCCTCACCGGGCCCGGGGCTAATGACGACAGCCGCGTCATGGCGGCGCACCAACTGGTCAGCCACAGCGGCAAAACGCTCCGGAAACCAGCACTTTGACGCGCCGAAGTTGGCGCCGGGGCACAGCACGACAAGGGGTTGCTCCGGGCGCACGCCCTCCGAGGCAAGGCGCTGTTCAACTGCAGCATCCGCCTCATCCGTCAGGTAAAGAGTGAGCGCGTCGCCCGGGTGCGGCATACCCAGGGCGCCGGCAAGTACAGCGTAATAGTCGCACAGGGGTAACGGCTCATAGCCGCCTTTTATGCGGTTGGGTACGGCAACAGGGTCGGTCAACAGCAGTCTGCGACCATCGCGATTAAAACCCACCCTGCGCTTGGCGCCTGCGCGGAAGCACAGCCAGGCGCTGCGCAGGGAGTTTGGCAACATCACCGCCAGATCAAACTGCTGTGCACGCAGTCTTGCCAGCTGCTCGCGCCGCTGCTGCTTTGCTTCAGGGGTTTTGTTGCGTCGCGGCCAGAACTCACAGCGCTCCACCCAGGGGCTGCCCTCCAGCAAGGGATACAGATGCCGGTTCATCAGCAGGGTAATTTCAGCGTTGTCGAAGCGCTGGAAAAGGCCGTCAATAAAAGGCGAGGCCATCACCACGTCACCCACCCAGGTGGGCAGAACGAGCAGGATGCGTCGCGGCTCGTATTGGAATTGCAGAGTCTGCATACTGCGGGCACATTTCCGGAGGGGGACAAGGCCCGGAGTATATATTCCGCTGCCATTCCCGGCTACACTGCGCACACTCCAACCCTGCGAGCAACACTACCCATTCGACTGATGGACAGTTTCGAGAAAATATTTGGCAACCCGCACGATCTGGTGCCTGTGCTGGAAGCACGCCGGGCCAAAGGCGAGGTGATCGTATTTGGCAATGGATGCTTCGACCTGCTTCACGTGGGTCACGTGCGCTACCTTGAGGCGGCAAAATCATTGGGTGACGTGCTCGTTATAGCCGTCAATACGGAAGCCTCCATCGCCACTAACGAAAACCGGGAAACGTCAATCAACCCCTGTGAAGAACGCATGGAAGTGATCGCCGCACTGGAGGCGGTTGACTATGTGGTACCCCTCAACGCGGCCATCCCTATTCCGCTCATAGAGCTGTACAAGCCACATATTCAGGCCAAGGGCACTGACTACAACCTGGAGCAGATGCCGGAGAGATTTGCGGTTGAAGCGGGCGGTGGTCGCATCGAGTTCGTTGGCGATGAAAAAACCCACAGTTCCACTGCCTTGCGCCAGGCCCTGCGCGAACGCGGCGAAATCTGATCACCCTTCGGAGGACATTACCATGCGCCATGTTGCTTTCACCTTTGCTCTTGCGACCCTGTTGTTAGCGGGCATCTCACCTCATGCTTTTGCCAGCGAGCCCAATCCTGCGCTGGTACAGGTTATCGAGTCGCGCAGTGAACAGGACCGCACCCGGGACGCTGCCCGTCACCCGCTGGAAACCCTGACTTTTTTCCAGGTCGAGCCGGGCATGACAGTTGCCGAGGCCCTGCCTGGCGGCGGCTGGTACACCCGAATTCTGGCCAATTACCTGGGCAGCCAGGGAACACTTTACGGCGTCAACTACGTAGACCGTATGTGGCCTATGTTCAGCTTCGCCACCGAGGAGTTCATCAAAGGTCAACTGGCGGCCAGTAGTAAATTCCCGGCCAGGGTTGCCAGCTTCACCGACAACGGCATCAAGGCCAAAGGCTTTACCTTCAACACGGTGCCACCCGAAGCCTCAGGCACCGTAGACCGGGTATTGATGATCCGCGCCCTGCACAACCTCAACCGCTTCGAAGCTGCCGCGGGTACGCGAAGCCAGGCCCTGGCCTCGGTGCGCGGCATGCTCAAGGACGACGGCATGGTGGGTGTAGTGCAGCATCGTCTGCCTGAGTCCCAGCCTGATGCTGGCGCTGATGGCAGCCGCGGTTACCTCAAGCAGTCGGCGGTGATCGCGATGTTTGAGGAAGCCGGTTTTGAGCTGGTGGCCAGCAGTGAAATCAACGCCAATGACAAGGACCAGCCCGGGTTGGAAGACATTGTCTGGCGCCTACCCCCCTCACTGCGGGTGAGCGACGACAGCCCCCAGCAGAAAGCCGCAATGCAGGCGATTGGCGAATCGGATCGCATGACACTGCTGTTTCGCAAGGCCCGCTGAACAAGCCCGTCTCCCTACCCCGGCGCTGGCCGCGCCGGGGCCAGGAAGACACCTCTGGCGGCAACTCTGCCGCTGCCACCGCACTGCCGATAGCGGTCACTTTGGCCCCACCATCCACCACCTAGATATAGCTTCTGGTTATTACGTGAAATAATAAAATATCATATGGTAATTTCTTGCTCTCTCGGACAGCCTGCCTATACTGAAAATTCAGGTGGTACGTTGCGCAGCACGCATGGGGTGAGGCGCAACCACACAAGCCGCCTGCCTCTTGGGGAAGCGAGTGGGTGTTAGTCAGAGATGCCCACAGCCAGAGGAAAGTGAAAGATCCGGTAGCGGGCCGGAACCAGATCAACCTGGGCATTGTTAAAACCGCTTTACCCCTCATACGCCGCTGAGTCGCTTTACTCCGCGGCGTTTTTTTATGCCGAACACGTTCAGGGGGTATAAAAACCCACCGGGCAACACTGGCAGCCACTTTCACCCACCAATGCCCAAAATCCCACACTCTTTTTGCAGCAATGCGCTATGCTTGGCGTAATATCAAAGGAACAGCCATGGCCAGCATTCAACAACTGCTGCAGGACATTGAAGCCTCCCCTGAGGGGCCAGAGATTACCGCAGTATTCGACTTCGACGGCACCATCATTGCCGGTTATTCAGCAACTGTCTTCATCCGCGAGCAACTGCGCCGCGGCGATGTGTCGCCGCGAGAGTTTCTGGAGATCGTCGGCGCCATGACCAACTTCGGTCTTGGTAATCTTGGCTTTTCAGGCATGATGGCGGTGAACTCCCAGTTCATGCGCGGCATCGACGAGAGCACTTACTACGAGGTGGGAGAAGAGCTTTATACCCGTCAGATCGCCAGGCGCATCTACCCTGAATCACGGGCACTGGTAAACGCGCATCTCGCCAGGGGCCATACTGTGGCCATCATTTCTTCCGCCACGCCCTATCAGGTGGAACCCGCTGCTGCAGACCTGGGCATTGCCCACGTGCTGTGCACCAAGCTGGAAGTTGTAGATGGCAAATTCACCGGCTCGGTCGTCAGCCCAACCTGCTTCGGACAGGGTAAGGTAGACGCCGCCGAAGAACTGGCCGCCGAGGTCAACGGCAACCTGGATGACGCCTTCTTCTATTCCGACAGTACCGACGATCTGCTCCTGCTGGAGCGGGTTGGGCACCCCTGTGCACTTAACCCCAGCGAGAAGCTCGAGCGGCTTGCGCAACAGCGGCACTGGCCGGTGGCACGCTTTGGCAGCCGCGGCAGGCCCAGCGTAGCCCAGTTTATCCGCTCAGTCGCGGCCACCAGCAGCCTGGTTACCAGCTTTATTGCCGGCCTGCCCATCTACGCACTGACCGGGTCCAAACGCGATTCCATCAACTTCTCATTCTCCCTGTTCGCAGACACCGCCAGCGCGCTGATAGGTCTGGAGCTGGATGTAAAAGGCGAAGAGCACCTCTGGTCTCACCGTCCTGCCGTGTTTGTGTTCAATCACCAGAGCAAGGCGGACGTGGTGATCATGGCGCGCCTGCTGCGCCGCGATATTGCCGGCATCGGAAAACAGGAGATCAAATCGGAAACCCCGATTCTCGGCAAGGTACTGGAGTTCGGCGGTGTGGTGTTCATTGACCGCAAAGACGGCAAAAGCGCCATTGAATCCATCGCACCGTTAGTGGACGCCATGCGTAACGAAGGCAAGTCCGTGGTGTTAGCCCCTGAAGGCACGCGCACCGTTTCACCCAGGCTCGCGCCGTTCAAGAAGGGCGCTTTCCATATTGCCATGCAGGCCGGGGTGCCGATGATTCCTATCGTGATTCGCAATGCCGGGGATGTGGCACCCAAGGGAGACTTCGTCTACCGCCCGGGCACGGTAGAAGTTGAGGTACTGCCTCCGGTAGATACCAGCACATGGACCCGTGAAACCCTGGACCAGCACGTGGCTGAGGTACGCAATATGTTTGCCCGCAGCCTCGGTCAGGCGGAGATGGAAATCCCAGCAGCGAGGAAAACGGCGAAGACCGCGAAGAAAGCGAAAAGCAAGACAAAGGCCCCGGCTAAACCAAAAGCCGGCGCGACCAGCAAAGCACCAACAAAGAAGAAGGCAGCGGCGAAGAAGAAAGCCCCCGCTGCGAAACAAGCCGTCGCAAAACGCAAGGCCTCTACCCGCAGCAAGGCAGCTGTCACCGGCAAGAAAAGCGCAGCTGGTTCGCGTAAAAAAGCGACCGGCAAGAAAGCCCCTGCCAAGGCACGCCCCAAGGCAAAACCAAAGCGCAGCACCTGAACCCTGACATCCAGGAGGAAGATTGAAACTGGAAGCACTCTACAATAAAAAAAGCCCATGGCCGCAGCGGGACACACAACAGGTCCTGTTCATACTCGATTCGCGCAACAGCCTCGAACAGCAACTGCTGCGCGACTGGATCCAGCACCACGCCAGCGCGGACAATCAGGCGTTTGAGGCGCCGCAGGTTCCCATAGACCTGAAAGACGAGCGCACCGGCTTCGACAGTGGCCAGTTGGTGATGTCTCTGGCACTGCCGGAAAACACCCTTGTCGCGCCCCTGCGCGTGGTTTGGACGCCCTCGGAAGAGGGCGCGCTGACCCTGGGCCGTCTGCGCCACCTGATTACAGGCGACCCGCGCAAACCCTCCTCCCGGCGCGGGAGGAAAATCCTCGCCAGTGAACCTGACCGCGTGCACCTGATGGTGGGCAAGCCCGATACCGTGGCCAATCTCAAGCTACGCTTCGAGGCCCATCACGCGGTGGATCACGCGGCCTCGCAGGAGGAGTTCGCCAACTTTGTCGCGCGCCAGGCCGCGGTGGTGCTGGACATGGCCGAGCGCCAGCTCAAGGGTGGGCGCTACAAGATGCCGCGCCATGTCGCATCCACGCTGATGGCCAGTAACGACTTCAATGCCGCAGTACAGCGCATTGCCGACGATCAGGGTAAGTCGAAAGACGAATTGATGAAGGAAGCCGCCCAGTACATGAAGGAGATGGTGAGCACTCCCACTTCCTTCTGGCTTGATGTGTATGCACGTTTCAACACATTCTGCCTCGGCCTGGGCTACGAGGAGGACATCGTCTACGACCCGGCGGCCGTGGAGAAGATGCGTGAAGTGGTGCGCAACAACCCGTCCATGCTGCTGTGGACACACAAGACCTATCTTGACGGCATGGTGGTGCCCAAGGTGATGTGGGACAACGACTATCCCATGCCACATATGTTCGGCGGCGCGAATATGAACTTTCCCGGCCTGGGCTACCTGCTGCACCGTGCCGGGGCGATTTTCATCAAGCGAAGCTTCCAGGATAACGAGCTGTACAAAACCACGCTGCGCCACTACATCGGCTACCTGATGGAAAAACGCTTCCCCATGAATTGGGCCTTTGAGGGAACGCGATCGCGGATGGGCAAGCTGATGCCGCCGCGCTACGGTCTGCTCAAATATGTGCTGGAGGCCTGCCATACCACCCAGGCAGAAAATATCCACATCATTCCCATCTCCATCAGCTACGACATCATTCGCGACGTGGAGGAATATGCCACTGAACAAACCGGTCGCGGCAAGGGCGCCGAGTCACTGAAATGGTTTATCGGCTATATACGCAGCCTCGCGCGGCCCATGGGTAAAGTCTATATGGATATCGGCGAGCCGGTGGTGCTGCCCAGGGCGCCTGACCCGGATGATCGCCTGGCACTGTCCAAAATCGCTTTTGAAGTAGCAGTGGAAGCGAACCACGTCACCCCGATCACCTTCCCCTCGCTGGTCACCATGAGTTTGCTGGGAGCAGCACCCAAAGCGCTCACCGAAGAAGAGGTGGTGGCAGACCTGAACGCGCTGCTGGGCTGGGCCGAAAGCCGCAAGGTACGCATTTCTCACGATTTCGATCGCAGCTTTGCTGATCAGATGGCCGGTCTCCTGGGCATCATGATTGATGAGAATATCGTCACCCGCTACGACGAAGGCCCTGAAATTGTCTACGGGATCAGCATGGAGCAACATCCTGTAGCCAGTTACTACCGCAACACGGTCATTCACTTCTTTGTTAACAAGGCCATTATCGAGCTGGCGCTGGTCAAGGCCAGCGATTCCGCTGCAGAGTCAGCCCTGGAGTTGTTCTGGCAGGAGGTGGACCACCTCAGGGACATGTTCAAGTTCGAATTTTTCTATGCGCCCACGGAAGAGTTTCATCGACAGATTCGCGAGGAGATGTCGCGCTACGGGGACGACTGGGAAGAATCACTGGGCCAGGGTGCTGCCGGTTTCGGCAAGCTGCTGCAGAACATGACACCACTGGTCGCGCACGTCACGCTGCTGACCTACGCAGAGGCCTACTCGGTGGTCGCGTCGCTGCTGGCCAGAATGGAAGCACATGAGTCGCTTGAGGAGAGCGACTGTGTTGCACAGGCACTGACCTACGGACGACAGGCCTATCTGCAACGACGCATCTCCAGTGAGTCATCCATAGGCAAACTGTTGTTCAGAAACGGCTACAAGATGCTGCAGAGCCGCGGGCTCACCGAGGGCGGCCGCGACGCGCTCAAGGAGGAACGACGCGAGATTGCCCGCGAGATACGTGAATTGCTGAGGCGGATCGACGTGATTCGCGCCATTGGTGTCGCAAACCGCGGCACGACCTGACAAGGACAAAACATGCAACCATTAAAAGTAGCCGTACTGGGCGGCGGCTCCTGGGGAACGACGGTAGCGGCGCTGGTGGCCCGCAACACGGCGGTCACTCTCTGGGCTCGCGACGCCAACACCGTGGCAGAAATCAACGAACAGCACAGCAACAGCAAGTACCTGCCCGGTGCTACCCTGCCGGCGAAACTCGCTGCCAGTCACTGTATTGAAGAGACTGTGAGCGGAGCGGACCTGGTGGTGATGGGCATACCTTCGCAAAATTTTCGCGCAGTGCTGGCAGACGTCAAGCAGCACATTCGCGCCTGGGTACCGGTGATCAGCCTCACCAAGGGGCTGGAACTGAGCACGCGCATGCGCATGACAGAGATCATTCAGGAAGTGCTCCCTGGCCACCCGGTGGGGGTCCTCACCGGCCCTAACCTGGCGCGTGAAATTATGGCCGGGCAGGCAGCCGCCGGGGTGATTGCCATGGAGGATGAGATCATCGTGCAGGAGCTGCAGAAGGTGTTCAAGAGCGGCCTGTTTCGCGTGTATACCAACACCGATGTTATCGGCTGCGAGTTGGGCGGCGTGCTGAAAAACATCATCGCCATCGCGGTGGGCATGGGCGATGGCCAGGGCGCGGGCGACAACACCCGCGCAGCCTTGATCACCCGCGGGCTGGCGGAGATGACTCGCCTGGGTGTAGCCATGGGCGGCAAGCCGGAGACCTTTTCCGGACTGGCCGGCATGGGCGATATGATCGCCACCTGCACCAGCCCACAGAGCCGCAACCGCCACGTCGGTATAGAACTGGGCAAAGGCCGCGACATGGAAGACATCATTACCGAGATGACCATGGTCGCAGAGGGCGCAAAGAGCGCACCGGCGGTGATGGCCCTGGCGGAAAAACACGGCGTACAGATGCCGATTGCCTCGGACGTCTCGCGCGTATTGGCGGGCGACGCCACCGCCAGCCGCGCCTTCCGGGGCCTGTTGCGGGTTGAGGCAGGAGCGGAATCCGAGCCGGGTTGAGCGCTGGCGGTTTTGGAGCGTCTGGGGCAGAATAACCGCAGGTCGGGCTGGCCCTGACCGCAGGCATTGCCCGGTAGCATTACCCCCCATGTCAGGGGGCGACGCACCGGCACCCGGGGCAGGGGCCTGAAAAACAATAACCGCACAAGTCAAAAAACAAGCGGGACGTGAAAACCATGATGATGAAACAAGCGATATCTTTCGTTTTTGCGGTGGTCAGCATGGCTACCGTGTCGGCCTACGCTGACACCTCCAGGTTCAGCGGCCTGGAAGGCAATCCGGGGCTGAAATCCGCCTCGGCGCTGGTGATGGATGATGAAGGCAATATCATCTACGGCAAGGACGTCAATGCAGTACGCCCGATAGCCTCCATTACCAAACTGATGACGGCAATGGTTATTCTGGATGCCGGCCTGCCGCTGGAGGAAAAAGTTACCATTACCAAGGCCGATCGCGACCTCATCCGGCTCACCGGTTCCCGCCTCAACTACGGTGCCTCGCTGGCGCGCAGGGAAATGTTGCTCCTGGCGCTGATGTCATCCGAAAACCGTGCTGCGACAGCACTGGGGCGCACTTTCCCCGGAGGCATGGACGCCTTCGTAACCCAGATGAATCGCAAAGCGCGCGCACTGGGTATGCACAACACCCGCTTTGCTGACCCGGCTGGCCTCAAGGCGGAGAATGTATCCACCGCCGCTGATCTGGCGAAAATGGTCAGAGCGGCAGAGCAGTACCCGTTGATCGCCGAAGCCTCCACCACTACCCGCATGGACGTATACCCCTACAAAGGCCGCGGCCACCTGACCTACGGCAACACCAATCGACTGCTGAAAAACGCCAGCTGGGACATAGAGCTGTCCAAGACCGGTTACATCAACGAGGCCGGGCGCTGCCTGGTAATGAATGCCAATATCGAAGGAGAGGAAGTCTCCATCGTGCTGCTGAACTCGTTCGGCAAACTTACCCCGTTTGGCGATTCCAACCGCCTGCGCAAGTGGATGCTCGCCAGCAGTTAAGCCACCAGGGGAAAACGTGGCGTTGACCGGACACCGGCCAGTACCTTGACGCCGGGCCTCCGTTGGGGCAACGCTTGCCTCAGGGCTTTCCCTGATACCGCGGGGCTTTGGTATGCCCTACACTACCGGCATGAAAATAAAACTAACCCTGATACCGGGCCTGCTTCTCTGCGTCGCCCTGCTAGCCGGCTGTGAATACGCCGCTCCCACACTGCGCATGTTGATCGATGACCACCGTCAGCTGTCGCCTGAGGCACTGCAGGCCATTATTGAAGAACAATCCAATATTCGCTTTCGCGAAGCGCAGGTACCCCTGGACGTCAGCCCCCTGCAGGCACTGGCTGACGATACAGCTGACCTCGCGCTGATAGAGAACAGCTCGGCATTTGTAGAAGGCGTACGCGCCGTGCTGCCAGTGTATGAGCGAGTACTGCATATTGCGCTGCGTGACGCCTACCAGCCTGCGGATCCGGGCCGACCGCTACTGGGAGCAGACTTTTATATCGCCAACCGCTCTGCCGCCGGTAACGCCTTTGTTGACCTGGTGACGCGCAGGCAGGAACTGGACATCGGCCAGTATCGCACCACGCCAGTGTATGAGGATGGCGTCACCGACTTCATCATATACTTCGGACCGATTAACCCGGACAACACCAGCTGGATGCAGCCCGGGTACAGCCTGGTGTCTCTGGATAACGACCTGAACCCGCATCGCAAGTTCTACGAGGAAAGCATCAGCTACACCGCACCCAACATGAAGCCAAAAATAATCCCGGCGCTCACCTATGACCTGCCGGGCAACAGCGAGGCGCTGTTGACGGTGGCCGTTGATGCCATTCTGGTTACACGCAAGGATGTATCGGAGTCGGCCATCTACGAGCTAACCAAAACATTTCTGGAACAGAAGCCGCGCCTTACCGCTATCGCTCCTCACCTGTTCTCCGGCATCAATGAATCCTTCGACCCGTTAACACTCAACTTCCCACTTCATCGCGGTGCCAGGGCTTATCTGGAGAGAGACGATCCGGGCTTCATTGAGCGCTATGCTGAAACCATCAATATGCTGGTGTACTTGTCCTTTCTGATGATCTCCGCATTTCTTGCTTTTGCCCGCTGGCGCGAGCACCGCAAGAAGGACAGGATAGATGTGTTTTACAACCGTGTGCTGCTGATCCGCGATGAACAGCCCCCGCGACCGGCAGCGCAGCGTCTGGCGGACCTGCAGCGCATAGAACGCGAGGCGTTCAATTCACTTATTTCAGAGAAGCTCTCAGCCAATGAGAGCTTCCGTATTTTCACTGACCTTCTGGGCACAACGCGAGAAGAAATCCGTGATTGCAAACAGGAGACATCTGCATGAGACCCCATTCCAGGCTGCTTCACATTACCTGCCTCTCAACCGTGCTGGCCTGCGGCAGCCAGGCCACGTCTGCGGCAGACGATGCGTGGGCGTTTTCAGTTGCTCCCTTGTATCTGTGGGGGAAGAGCATCGAGGCCAGCGCCACGGCCGGAGGCAGTACGCTGCCACTGGACCTCACATTCAAGGACGAGATTCTGGAGAATCTTGACGCCGCGTTTGCCCTTCACCTGGAAGCAAGCAAAGGCGCGCTGACGCTATTCGCGGAATATAACTACGCGAAACTCAAGCCCACCGCAGAAGCCGTCTTTCAGGCCGGCGAGGCCAGGGTCGATGTTGATTTCAAGGACATCATGGCGGAGGGCGGCCTGACCTGGGCATTTGCTGAATCAGCAGCCATGCGCTGGGAAGTGCTCGGTGGTTTGCGTTACTACAAACAGGATGTCGAGACGAAGTTGACGCTCAGCGTGCCCGACCAGCAGTCAACGGCCCGCCGATGGCGCACCGGGGACAGCTGGGTACATCCATTTGCAGGGGTGAGACTACGTGCCACGCTGGGCGAGAAATGGATGCTGCGCCTGCGCGGCGACTATGGTTACGAAGACAGTGACAACAGTGGGTTGCAAGGCATAGCCACCATTGACTACCGCTTCCGGCAATGGGGTTCAGCATTTTTCGGCTACCGCTATTACGATATGGACTACAACAACTCGGCATCAGGGCTGGATCAATACGGCTTTGATGGCAAGCAACGAGGGCCGCTTATTGGCCTGAACCTGCACTTCTAGCGCACTTCAGCATCGTACATCAACACAGGGAGCCGCAGCATGATCACACGCAGAGACGCAATTCGGATGGCCGCTACCATGGCGGCAATGGCGACAGTTTCCCTGGCAGCGACAGCCACAGCGCCGGCCATCATCCGTCGGGCAATTCCCAGCTCCGGCGAAGCCATTCCGGTCATTGGTATGGGTACATCGCGCACATTCGATGTCGCTGCGGACGCGGAAAATGTCGCTGCCCTCGGCCAGGTCATGGAGGCATTTTTTGCCGGAGGAGGCAGCGTGATCGACTCCTCACCCATGTACGGCCAGGCCGAGTCACGGGTGGGCGACGTGCTGCGCGCCCTGTCGCCACGCCCGCCCGTGTTCAGTGCCACCAAAGTCTGGACCAGAGGCCGCGACGAGGGCATTGCGCAGATGCAGCAATCCGCGCGGCGTATGGACGTGTCCCGGTTTGACCTGATCGCCGTGCACAATCTGGTTGACTGGAAGACACAGCTGGCAACGCTCAAGCGCTGGAAAGAAGAGGGCAAGGTGCGCTACCTCGGGATCACCACCTCCCACGGCCGCGCGCACGAGGAATTGCTGGACATCATGCGAGACACGGCTCTGGACTTCGTTCAGTTCACCTACAACATCGACAACCTGAGTGCAGAGGAGAGATTACTGCCAATGGCCGCTGACCGCGGCATAGCCGTTATGATCAACCGACCCTTCCAACGCGGTGCGCTATTCAGCCGCTCGCGCGGGCAGCCACTACCCGAGGTCGCACAGGACCTGGGCTGCCATAGCTGGGGGCAGTTCTACCTGAAATTCATCATTGGCCACCCGGCAGTGACCTGCCTGATCCCGGCCACATCCAAGGCCCACCATATGCAGGACAACATGGGCGCCAATACCGGGGCCGTGCCCGACGCTGCGCAGCGCAAGGAAATGTTGCGTGCCTTCGCCGCCCTGCCACGCCAGTGATCGAGCTGGCCTGCGAACAGCTGTGACTATGGCACGGTGAGGTAAGCCAGCCACGCACTCATGCGCAAGGTCACTTTACTGATCATATGCAGCGGTTTGCCGTAGCGAGTATAGACCGCCAGTCTGCCTCCTGAACCCTGCGGTAATTGCCGCGCAAACGCCTCGTCGTCAAGCGCAACCACGACCATCCAGCGGTCATCGACAGGGGCTCCGGTTAAGGATGGAAGCCGGCTGCTGGCGCTGAGCTGCGAATCTCCGCCGAAGGCGACGATACGCTCCACTTTGCCGCTGAATATTTGCCCGGGTACGCTGGTGAACGCCACCTCCACCTCATCACCCACGGCAACTTTGCGCACTGCACTCTGGCTGAAGCTGGCAAGCACCGGATTGCGCTCATTCGACACGAACGCCATCGGCGACGCGGCGGGAATGCTGGACACAACCGCACCAGGCCTCAGCTGCAGGTTCAATACATAGCCCTCGTGGGGTGCCTTGACCGTAGTTTGCTCAAGCTGCCAGTTGGCCTGGTCCAACTGCGCCTGCGCCGAGTCTATCGCGGCCAGGGCTTTATCTTTATTGGCCGTCCATATATCGAGGTCTACCTGGGCGGCGGCTTGCACCCTCAACAGGTCTCCCGCTCGCGCCAGATTTATCTCGGCCAGGCGTAAATCAGCCTCATGCTGGGCTATCTGCGCGCGCAGTTGACGCACGCGGATTTCAAACGGTTCGGGGTCTATCTGAAACAGGGTCTCACCACGTCGTACCGCACTGTTGCCCTCTACCGGCACTGCCACCACTTCACCTTTCACATTGGGTACGATCGGGATGATGTAGCGGAACATCCTCGCGTCACTGCTCATAGGCGCAAAGGTGTACCACATGAACACCACAACGGCGATCAGCACTACACCAACCCCTGCGAAAGCAGATACATTGCCGGGGGTCTTTTTCAGCACGCCCAGTTTATTGAACAGCAATAGATACAGGCTGGCATAACAAATGGCGAGGAGCGCAATCATACGCCCGGCTCCCGTTGCGACAGCTTGCGCTCCAGTTCTGCGACACGCTGTTCCAGTTCAATGGGGGCGGACAGCGGTTTCGTTTTCGCCCAGACAAGGGCAATAAGCCAGCCTGCACCAAAGGTCAGCAAGCCTGCCCAGGCCAGCACATTGATCGCTTCCGCCTGTGGATGATTCGCTGCGTGCGCGATATTGCCAGGCACCCTGGCCACAGCTACAGTCAAGCCAATAACAACGGCGCACAATACGAGCAGCACTAGCAGCGCAAATATTTCCAACATACTCAACTCCCCGGACATAATGCCACCATAACACTGCGCCAGAGCCACCCTATCCGTCAATATTTCCTGCGCGATCACTGGACCGCTTTTGTTGGTCGATCCCCGTGTCCGCCGGCAAGCGGCATCCGCTGGTTTATCAATTAACACCGCAGGGGAAGTACAGGGATGAATTATTGAGCCAGTTGACCCGCAGCTTGCCGTGAAGGGCCTAATTCGTAGCAGTACGCTCCAGCGGGACTATAATCAACGGCTTGAAGCATTTGAACCAGGGACAGTAACACGATGGCAACTGCAGCAGAGTACGGTCTGGGACCGAACACATTCCCACGCGGCTGGTTTATCGTCGCCGAGAGCAAGGAGTTGGACGCAGGGCCGATGGCAGTGCGTTTCTGGGGCCGCGACCTCGCCCTGTACCGCGGCGAGAGTGGCAAACCGGTTATGCTGGACGCCTACTGCGCGCACATGGGAACGCATCTCACTGCCAGCACCAGCGCGATGATCGTCAAGAATGGCGAGCAGATAGAGGGCGACTCCATTCGCTGCCCCTATCATGGCTGGCGTTACAACGAGAACGGCGACGTGGACGATATACCGTACCACGATGGCCCCTGTCCGAAGTCAGCCTCAATACGCTCCTACCCGGTAGTGGATAACATGGGCTGCATCATGGCCTGGTTCGACCCGGACGGCCGCGAGCCCGACTATGACGCCCCCTTCCTCAAGGAATGGGACGACCCGCAGTGGGTAAACTGGGAGCTGGACCACCTGGGTGTGCTGGGCATTCACTCACAGGAGATTCTCGACAACATGGCGGACTGCCGCCACCTCGGCCCCACTCACGGAGCGCCCAGCGAATACTTTGAGAACGAAATCAACAATGAAATTTACGTGCAGCGACAGGGCGGCCCGATGCAGTTGTACGATACCTACCTGTACACCACGACCTGGTACACCGGGCCCGGGATTCTGCTGTCCAAGCAGGTTTGGGCAGACACTGTGGTCTATGAACTCATCGCCAATACGCCGGTCGATGACGGGGCGACCCAGTGTTGGCATGGCTGCCTGTACAAGGGCAGTGCCTCCCCCGCTACTGCGGACGATATGGCCGCCGCAAAAGAGGTCCAGGCAGGCGCTCTGGAAGCCTTCGGTGCCGACTTCAACGTGTGGGCAAACAAACGCCCGGCACTGAAGATCATGCAAATGAAGACAGACGGCCCCTTCCGCACCGGACGCAAATGGTATTCGCAGTTTTTTGCCACGCCCGAAGAAGCCGCAGCCATCCGCAGCGAGGTAAACGGCACACATCCCACCGTGGGCCTGATCAGCCCCGCCGAGGCCAACCACAGTATCGATGACGGCCTGCCATTCTGACAGGTTCAGGGGCCAGGCAGCAGCCTGCGCCCCTGAACCCTGCTCCTCACCGCCCGACATTACAAAGGCCGGCTGAGGGAACCTTCCCGGCTTCCGGTCAGTCCTACTCTTGTAGGATCCCACAGTGTAGGTAAAGATATCGGCTGCTGACGGCTGCTCCACGGATGACTTATGAAGAAAATTCTATTACTTGTTCTATCGCTCACGCTGACTGCCTGCGCCACCAGCCCGACTGGTCGCTCTCAACTGATGCTGATCTCCCCGGAATCGGCCATCGTTGAGTCGAAGAAGGCCTACCTGAGCACAGTCGATGAACTGGACAAGGAAAACAAGCTGGTTAGCGACCCACAAATGGTGGACCGCGTGGCCACCATCACCGGGCGCCTGGTTACCGTCGCCGAGGAAAGTTTCCCGCAATCCGCCAACTGGGAGTGGAGCGTTGCGATCATCGACGACCCGGAGACCGTTAACGCCTGGTGCATGGCCGGAGGCCGGATGGCGGTCTATACCGGCCTGTTCGAAAAACTGAAGCTCACAGACGACGAATTTGCCCAGATCATGGGACACGAAATCTCCCATGCGCTTGCCAACCACACTGCCGAGCGGATGTCCCGGTCAATGGCGACATCCCTGGGGGTGATTGCCGTGGGCGTGGCATCAGATCACCATGGCGCGACAGCGCTGGGCGCTGCAGCAGCGGCCAAACTGGCGCTGGAATTACCCAATAGTCGCACCGCTGAATCGGAAGCAGATGAAATTGGAATGCGCCTGGCCACCCTGGCCGGGTACGAGCCTGACGCGGCGGTGACGCTGTGGCAGAAGATGGCCAAAGCAGGCGGTTCGGCACCGCCGCAGTTCCTCAGCACTCACCCTGCTCCGGGCAACCGCGAAGCCAACCTCGCAGCGATGATCCCTGCCATGCGCCAGCTCAATTCCAGTGGCCGCATGGCCGAGGTAACGCCAGTCGATATTGTTCGTTAAAGCAACTTAACGGACAAATTCATCGAGTACCGCCGAACGCAATAAATCCGGCGGCAACAGCCCCTGGCGCAGGATGAAGTCATGAAACTTGCGCTGGCTGAAATTACTGCCCATGGCCAGCTCCACCTCTGTGCGCAGGCGCATCAGTGACATATAACCATAGTAGTAGGACGTGGCCTGCCCCGGCGCCCAGAAGGCATATCGATCTGCTTCAGAACTGGCCATAGGCGGCGACATCAGCAGCTGCTCCACCAGAAACGCCTTTGCCGCATCGCGGCTGAGCTGGCCCGTGTTGACCATGGGGTCCAGGAACATACGCGCGGCTCGCATAGCCCGCGTGTAGAGATTGAATAACTGGCCTTCCAGCGGCAGATACTCATGCATGATGGACTCGGCATACAGCCCCCACCCTTCGGAATTAGCACTGTTGGAGGCATAAATCGCCCGCGCCATTGACGTGCCATCTTCTACCAGCCGGGCAAACTGCAGCTCGTGCCCGGGCCTCGCCTCGTGCGCGGTGAGCGCCCAGGTCATGGCGTAGTGGCTCCAGTCATCCATCTTCGCATCGTCGCCCAACGCGGGATTGCTCTGCACCAGTACAAACTCGCCATACTGCCCGGTATTGTTCAGCAACTGCGGCGGAGACATGAAAGGGGCGGGTATCGCCGCGGACTCCGCCGCTGTGGCCAGTCGGATACTGGCGTCCCGCTGCGGCAGACTGACGATGTCTTCCCTGACAATTATCTGCTCCAGTTCGGCCAGGCGCTGCTGATACGTAGCCAGCACCTTCTCCGCCGGAATCTGTTCATTTTTCAGCGCTGCAATCACAGCCAGCAGGCTCTTGTCCTTCCAGCCTCGCTGCTCTGCGATCTGCAATGCCAGCGCTTTCATTTCACTGCGCAGTAACTGGTAGCTGTACTGCGCTTTGGCGATCAACTCACCAGGGGTGGCATTGACGCCGTAGTTCTTCAACCTGTCGACATAGATATCGACGGGGAGCTGGTTGTTCTGGCGAGCGCGGGGCACAATATTGGCATCAACCCACTGCGCGTAATCATCCAGTTGCTGCTGCAGCAGCGTAAAGTCCTCCTCCCATCCCGCCAGCCCGGAATCGGCAAGCAATTCACGGGTGCCAGTGATAAAAGCTTCCCGTTTTCCCTGATCTGTTTCCAGCTCACCCCGATACGGCCCGACCAGGCCACTTACCGGGAAGCGCTCACTGCTGCGGGCAATGGCCTGACTGGTGATCGACTCATAGCCATCTGCGCTGCCGTTATACTTGCGCAGGCGTTCCAATGCGGCTGGGTAGCGGGACTTCTCATTCCGCGGGTCCAACAGCGACTTGATGCTGTAAAAGACCAGTTCATGAAGATTGTAGTAAGGCAGCAGCAATTTATGCTCAAGTTCAGCGCTGGTGATGGAGTCACTCACTGCGGCAATCAGGATGTCTATATCCTGCGCCACTTGCGTATCCTGCTCTTGAGACCGCAGTTTTTTCAGGTCGGCCAACTGCGCTCGCAAATCTTTCAGGTAGCGCTGGTGGACCTTTTTGCCCAGGTCGGCGACATGCGTATCGAACTGGTTGAGGCCATATCCAGCGGCATCTTCAGGCCAGTAAGCACCTTCCAGTTCCAAAACCTGAAGGCTGATGGCGTCGGACTTTTCAATCCAGTTCGCACTGGCCGAGGCGGTGAAGGAAAGCAGCAGGACGCACAGAATGTTTCTCAGTCGTTGCATTGGAAAACCCCCTTGAATTAGCGGCCGCATCCTAGCAATTATTGCGCCCGAGCGCAGCGCTGTTGCGACGAATCACCATCAGGGCGCGTTAAACCGCCGGGCAACGCAGCAGAACTCAGCTACCCATGCGCTTACTCTGTACTATGCGAAAGCGGTTGGCTACAAAGGCGAGGTCGGCCAGGCAGGCATTGCCGGCCGGATTGAGCCCACTGACGTGATAGTCGGAATAGGCCGCAGCAAAGTTGATCGGCATGCCGATCAGGTTGCAGGCAACGGACGCGCCAGCATTGTTGTAGGCCTGCTCGGCACGGTCGAGAAACGCTTCGTCTCGGGAGTACACATGTGACGTGATAGCGCCGCACTCGCGCGCATTGGTGGTGGCATCGAGCAGGCAGGCCTCAGCTGACTCACTCTTGATGACAAATGAAACCGGCCCGAATATCTCGTCCCGGTAAAGGTCTCGTGAAGCATCGGTAACCTCCAGCATCAGCGGGGAGGCGGTGCGGGCATTGGGGAAGTCCGGATAGTCCAGTGGCGCCGAATCCCGCAACAGGCGGCCGTGCTCCGTAGCAAGCGAACGGTAGCGGTCAACCGTAGAGAGTATCGCCTCGTCCACCAGGGTCCCGCATAGCACCTGCGGGTTGGCAAGATGCCGATCCACAGCCTCCACCAGTGCAGCGGACACCTCGTCGAAACTGGCGTGACCGTCTCCTGCAGCAATGCCCCCGGCGGGTACGTGAATATTCTGCACACTGGTGCACATCTGCGCCGAAGCCTGGCAAAGGGAATGCGCTATCGCGCCGGCCATGGCCGGGAGGTCCTCGCAGGATTCGATGACCACGGAGTTGCAGCCGGCCGTTTCGGTATAGACCAACTTCTCACTACAGTTACGTTCAATCCACTGGCCAAACCTGGGGCTGCCGGTAAAGTCGATAATCGCTGTCTGCGGGTGCTGCAGCAAAGGCATGGTCGCGGGCTCATCTCGGGTGTCTGCCACCATGCTGACCAGGTTGGGGTCGAAGCCCTGCTCCGCCAGCACCTCGCGCGCCACGGTGGTGAGCAGCGCCACCGGAAGAATGGCCGCCGGGTGCGGCTTCAGCACCACCGGGTTACCGGTGGCCAGGCTGGCACACATGGCCGGGTAACCGTTCCACAAGGGGAACGTGGCGCAGCATACGACCACCCCCACGCCACGGGGCATAATGCGGTAACGCTTGTGCAGCCTGGCTGCGCCGCCCTTGCCAAACTGGCGTTCCCAGGTGGCGCTTCCAGGTACGTCCTCCATGGCTTTGCTGGCATAGGCCAGCGCCTCCAGCCCGCGGTCCAGGGCATTGGCGCCGCTACCGGCAAACGCCATGATATAGCTCTGCCCGGAGGTGTGCATGGTGGCATGGGCATTCTCGAAAAGCTGCGCTGCGCAGCGGTCAAGTATTTCCAGGCAAACACCGATGCGCGTCTGCGGTGTTGCGTCACGCCAGCTGGGCATGGCTGCAGAAATAGCGCCGTAGAGTACATCGATATCCATTTGCGGATAGGTGATACCCAGGGGTTCACCCGTATAGGGAGAAATTTCAGCGCCGGTGCGCCCAATCTCTCCCGGCTGCTGCGAGGGGTAGTGCTTACCCAACATGGACTCAAAACGAGCCTTGCCCGCCAGGGGAGGCTCCTGTCCCCAGATCTTACTGCTGGGGCTCTCGGGATAAGCCGTCCAGGAATAGCGTTTGTTGCAGGCATCGATAGCCTTGTCCAGGGTCTCCCGGTGTTTCTGGTAAAGCGCGGACATCAGGACTCTCCGTAAAGGTCTTCGCCACAGGCCCACGCGGCATGGAAGCCATAGGGAACGCGATGCGGCAGCTGCACTCGACATACTGGTCCGTGCTGCACATTCCGGGCATCGAACACCAGGCATTCAGACTTCCAGGTATTGGAATCGGTTACCAGCGTAATCACATAGCCGTCATCTTCGACGCTATTGCGGTCAGCACCGGTCCTGGGTGCATACACCGCCTCCGAACCGAATACGCCGGCGCCATAATCCCATTGCCACGACTGGCCGGTTTCATTGTCATACTTCACCAGACCGGTGAACCGCAGCGTGTGGCCACCCTCGTGCAGCAGCGGGATGCGCTGGTGATAAGCGTAGCGACTTTTAACACCATGGAAGATGGGGTTGGACTTGTTGAATTCAGTGTTTAGCGTATCCAGGTCGCCTTCGCGCACTTCTCCGGTACGCAGGTTGAAGCGCCAGCGATAGTTATTGGCCTCGAGACGCATGTAGGCCAGCATATGCGCCAACTCACCCTCACCGGGCTGCACGTCGGGCATGGGGTTGGTAGAGCGGCAGCCGTCCATCACCACCCACTCGCCTTCCTCCCAACAGTTGGTTACATGCAGGATGTAGCAGGATTCACACTCGAACCAACGCACCTCGTGACTCTGCCCACGGCGCGGAATAATGCCAAAGCGTGTGGGAATATCCTTGTGGAAGGTGAGCACCCGGTGCCGGTGCTGGCGCAACACATCCATGTCATGAAAGAACGGCAGGTCATGCAGAATCGCAAAATTGGTGGTGAAGCCGATATCATGCGGCAGTCGCGGGCCGGGAAGCTCAATGGGCACCTCGTGTACCAGCTTGCCGCCAGCGTCGGCCACACCAAAAGTCAGGTAAGGCAACTCGTCTCCGTAATCGAAAAAAATCAGCTCCCCGGTCTCCCAATCCAGCTTGGCATGCGCTGACATGCGCAGTTGCTCCCGCCCCTGCAGGTGAAAGTGATCGAGCGTATCCAGGGTGAGACTGTCCAGGCGATAGGGGTGCCCCGCGTTATACCAGAGAGCCATCACATCGCCGGCGTACCAGAGGACATCGGTATTGGAGGTATCCTTTATGCCGAACTCGGACACACTGTAATCAAAAGGTCCCATCACACCCGGTGATACGGAAACACCCTCTCTTGCCTCCTGCTCAAACGCCGCCGTGTGCACCCAACGGTTGGTGTAACTGACTTTACCGTTGCGGAAATACACCCCGCGCAGCATGCCGTCACCGTCGAAGGGATGGTAACGGTTCTTCGACTCGAACACAGGATTGGGGCCATTGCGAAAATAGGCGCCTTCCAGATCAGCCGGCAACTCCCCCGTGACCTTGAGGTCGTCGGCGTGTACCTCCTCGGTAGTGGGCGCGTACACCCCATGCAAGTAGGGATTATCGTGTTTATAAATCCACTGGGGTGCGTCGTCGAAATGGGTGACACCGCCAACACAGCGATCCACATTGGGGTATTCCATGAACTTTTCTGCCGAGGTCATACATGCTCCTGAGAACGGACTGATCCGCTATCTCATCACTACTGATCGCTGAAGTATAAACCCGCAGTTCTTTTATGCAAGCATATGGAGGCAATTGCGTTGGCAGCAAAAGTATTGGCAAAGCGCATCGCAGCAGGCTGCTCCATATCTACCGGCGACCTGCTCTAAAGCAGAGTCCGCAGTGAACGAGGCACGGGGACGATTCCCCGTTCACTGAGGGGGACGTGGACGAGTTCTATAGCGGATCGGTTTAACGACTCAACTGTTAGCAGGGCCTTAGAGCCGGCTTGCGTCAGTCCAGCCAGCCCACTGTCGACGCCCCGGCAGCAGTCGCTTCAGTGTGCTCCCCCAGCTGCGGTGGCGCCCGACGATAGGCGACCGGCGTACGCGACAACTTGATAGGATTGCCTACCAGCTGCAGGGCCGGGTTGAGTGGATGCGGCACCTTGACCTGCATGCCGCGTGCCTGGATCTGGGGTTCCTCGAACACCTCGGCGACGGTGTTTATGGGACCGGCCGGAACACCGGCAGACTCCAGCCGTTGCAGCCAGTCCGCCTTGTTGCGCTGCAGCATGCTTGCCTGCAGCAGAGGCACCAGCGTGTCCCGATGCTGGACACGGTGACGGTTACTGTCGAAACGCGGGTCGTCCGCCAGTTCGGGTGATCCAATGGCCTCGCAATAACGGCGGAACTGGGCGTCATTACCCACGGCAACTATCAGGTGCCCATCCTTAACAACAAAACTCTGGTAGGGCACGATATTGGGGTGGGCATTGCCCAGGCGGGTCGGATTCAGGCCACCCACAAGGTAGTTCGTGGCCTGGTTGGCGAGCGTGGCAACAGTAACGTCCAGAAGCGCCAGATCCACATGCTGACCCAGGCCGGAGCGCTCGCGTTCCGCGAGTGCGGCCTGAATACCAATCACGGCATACAGCCCGGTCATGATATCGGTAAGTGCCACGCCCACTTTCTGCGGACCGGCACCAGATTCACCATCGGCAACGCCGGTAACGCTCATCAGGCCACCCATGGCCTGCACCAGGAAATCGTAACCCGGGCGGTCGGCCAACGGGCCGGACTGGCCAAAGCCAGTGATGGAGCAATACACCAGCGCTGGATTCAGCGCAGCCAGGCTGGCGTAATCCAGGCCATAGCGGGCAGCGCCGCCCACCTTGAAATTCTCTATCACCACGTCGCAACCGCGCGCCAGCTCGCGCAGCGCGGCCTGCCCGTCCTGCGTCTTCATGTCTATACAAACGGAGCGCTTGTTGCGGTTTGCACACATGAAGTAAGCCGATTCCTGCGTGGCGGCACCGTCTTCCGCGGCCATATAGGGCGGTCCCCATTGGCGCGTGTCGTCGCCGCCCTGCGGGTTTTCCACCTTGATCACGTCTGCCCCGAGGTCACCCAGCAACTGGCTCGCCCAGGGGCCGGCGAGGATGCGCGACAAGTCCAGCACGCGAATATTTGCCAGCGGCCCCATCAGAAAGCAGGTATGTCTGTCTGGGTGCGACCGAGGATCAGCGCGTGCACGTCATGGGTCCCCTCGTAAGTATTCACCACCTCCAGGTTCACCATATGACGCATGATCGGGTACTCATCAGAGATACCGTTGCCGCCAAGCATATCCCGCGCCATACGGGCGATGTCGAGCGCCTTGCCGCATGAGTTGCGTTTGATCAGGGAAATCAACTCGGGGGCGATTTCTCCGGCGTCCATCAATTGCCCGGCACGCAGGCAGCCCTGCAGCGCAAGTCCGATCTCGGTTTGCATATCGGCCAGCTTCAACTGCACGATTTGCTTGGACGCCAGTGGAACCCCGAACTGCTTGCGGTCCATGGTGTAATCCCTGGCTGCGTGCCAACAGGCCTCTGCCGCGCCGATGGCTCCCCAGGATATACCGTAACGAGCATTGTTCAGGCAACCGAAGGGGCCCTTCAGGCCTTCGACATTCGGCAGCAGGTTTTCCTCCGGCACGAATACCTCGTCCATGACGATCTCGCCGGTCACCGAAGCGCGCAGGGCCAGTTTACCTTCGATCTTGGGCGCGCTGAGGCCGGCCATACCTTTTTCAAGAATGAAACCGCGAATCTTGCCATCGTCGGTTTTCGCCCAGACCACGAATACATCCGCGATAGGACTGTTGGTGATCCACATCTTGGCACCGGACAGGCTGTAACCGCCGTCCACAGTGCGGGCACGGGTGACCATGCTGCCCGGGTCGGAGCCGTGGTCAGGTTCAGTCAGGCCGAAACACCCTATCCACTCGCCGGTTGCGAGTTTGGGCAGATATTGTTCTCGCTGCGCCTCCGTGCCGTAGGCCCAGATGGGATACATCACCAATGAGGACTGCACGCTCATCATGGACCGATAGCCGGAGTCCACCCGCTCAACCTCGCGAGCGATCAGGCCGTAGGAAATATAGTCCACGCCCGGACAGCCATAGCCGTCGATAGTAGAACCGAGCAGGCCCAACTCGCCCATCTCGCGAAACAGGGCGGGATCAGTCTCCTCACGGCGATAGGCCTCGCGCACACGCGGCTGCAACTTGTCCTGGGCATACTGTCGCGCACTTTGCTGCACCATGCGTTGCTCATCGCTGAGCTGACGGTCGAGCAGGAAAGGGTCCTGCCAATTCAGTTTTTGCCACTTCTTCGCTGTCATGAGGCCGGTCCACCATATTGTGATTCGTCCGGCCAAAGTAGCAAAAACGTGTCTATTTATAAAATATATGTAATATATAATTAATATATCTATTATATATGCTTCGGCCGGACGCACTATGCGCGCCAGCCGTCATTCACCTGGGGAGATCGGCCATGGACCTGCGCAAACTCGAGATCTTTTCCGCAGTGGCGCGTTGCGAAAGCTTCAGCGTGGCCGCAGAGCAGCTGCCCATGGCGCAGCCGGCAGTCAGTATCGCGATTCGCAAACTGGAGGGTGAGCTCGGCCTCACCCTGTTCGACCGCAGTGGCAGGCGTGTACAACTCACTGCGGAGGGCAGCCAGCTGCTGCTGCGAGCACAGGAGATCCTGCATAAAGTGGCAGACTTTCGGCAGTCTGCGGGATCGATGAATGAATTGCTTGAGGGCGAGCTTGGCATCGCCTGCCCTTCAATGCTGGCAACGTACTTCCTGCCAGACCTGCTAAGTGGCTTTCTGGGCGAATATCCCGGCCTTACGGCTTCGGTAACACAGGCGGGCACGCGCAAGATCGAGGACATGTTGCTGCGGGACGAGATTGAACTGGGAGTCACCTCTGCTACCGCCCGGGCGCAGGACCTGGAGCGCGTACCGCTGGTCGACGAGCAGATGGTCGTTTGCGTAGCCGAGGCGCACCGCTGGTCCCGGCGGCGCTACCTGACCATTGCGGATCTGCACCAGACTCCAATGGTGGTCTATGAGAGTGGCTACTTCATACGCGAGCAACTTGATGCCCTCTGTCGTGAAGAGCAGGTACAGCCAGACCTGCGCATGCAGAGTAACTTCCTGCCATTGCTGGTACGCATGGTTAAACAGGGCCTGGGCGTCACCGTAGGCCTGCGCACCATGGCCGAACAGGAGACGGGCCTGCGCGGTATTCCACTGTCCCCCAAAGTACCCGTGACCATGGCCTTGGCCAAGCGCCGCGGCCGCAGCATTTCACGCGCCAACCAGGCGTTCCTGAACTGGGTGACCGAGACGGAGGGCCGCTAGAATCCGCTCAGGCCTGGCGACAGAACCTCGCTATACTGGCGGCGGTCTCCCTACTGATATCCGGGCAGGCTATGACAAAGACATCGCTGCCGTGGATTGTCCCCATCAGCTGCACACACCTGGCAGAGACACCCGAGCGCATCAGTAGCCGGTAGAATTCAATCCCCTCGTCGCGCAGGGGATCACACTCGTTGACGCTGATGACGGTGGGCGGCAGGCCGCGTACATCATCCTCTGTTGCAAACGCGGGCCACGCCAGGGGATTTCCCTTTTCGAACTCCTCTATCCCATAGGCCATGGCGCCAGTGTTATTGTGCAGGTCCAGTAGCAGGCCGTTGTTTTCAACAGAGGAAGGATACTTGTCCTGCGGCCAGCTACCGGCGATGTAGGGGCAGAGTGCATAAAGCCCCTTCACCAGGCCTGTCTCGCCCTCACGCAGCAGGCGCATGCCCGTCGCCAGTGTGAGGTTGCCACCGCCACTCTCTCCGGCAATGACGATGTGCGCCGGATCAATACCGAGCTCTGCGGCGTTATCCACCAACCACTTCACACCCGACACACAGTCATTGAGCCCCGCAGGATAGGGTGCTACCTCCGGCGCACTGGATGGGTGAACACAGTTGCGGAAATCGACCATGGCCACCGCCACGCCCTGGTTGGCAATCAGCTTCCCCCAGGCGCGATAAATACCGTAGAAGCAGGACATGGATTGCATGCCGCCACCGTGTATATAGTAGACACAGGGCAGTGCCTCACTGGATTCAGGGCGTATGAATTGCACCTTGATGGTATTGCCGTCGGGTTCAGAGACAAACTCACGCTCGCTGATGTCCAGCCCCTCAGACGTTGCCACCTGGTCGTTGTCCACCATCTCAAACAGGGCTCTGGTTTTTTCAATCGTCTCCAGGGCCTCGGGCCTGTTAGCTCTTGCCAGGTACTCTTCCCTGGAAGACACATCAGCCTGGGGGCGAGGCGGCACCGCACCCATGATTTTTTTGATTCGCGGGTCGATGCGTGGATCCTGTTCAAGTTTCGACATTTCTGTGTCCAGTGAGTGAGTGAAAGCCGCAAAGACTAACAATGATCAGCGCTTACTACAAAGCCAAGTGTCGCGGATTCAGGCAAAGCCGTCAGAGGCATTAAAAACCAGCGGCAATCGCGCTATGATGGCCAGCCAGTCAGCCAGGCGCACCAGAATGCCCGCACTAGAAACGTTCAGCCGTCACGTTGCCCGCTTGATAGCTGGCACAGGCAAAGAGGGCTTTGCTGAAAGTCTCGTAGGCATGCTCAGAGACCTGGTGCCCGTGGATGATGCCAGTATCATTTTCTATTCCGAGACACAGCTGCCGCTGGTGGAGTACTTTGAGGAGAAGGAGGAGGTCGGCGGTTCGACACTGGACGTTTTCGTCAAAGGCGCGTTCGTGCTGGACCCTTATTACCTCGCCGCTACCCGTGATCGGCAATTCGGTGTATTTCGGCTGCGCGACCTGTCCCCCTCGGGCTTCAAGGACAGCGAGTACTACAAGACCTGGTACCGCAATTGCGGCTATCAGGATGAATGCGGCTTTATCATCCCCACATCCGGGGAGAGCTTCGTCAATATTGCTCTGGGAAAAACCGCGGCCAGGGCCACGTTCAGCAAGCGCGAACGCCAGGTACTGGAGAACATTTATCCTACGGTGGAAGCCCTGTGCCAACAGCACTGGACACAGTCCACCAACAAGGACGGCGGCATCAACCTGCGCGCCCAGCTGCACAATGCGTTGGCGTCCTTTGGCTCGAGCCTGCTCACCGAAAGAGAAACCCAGGTGATCAACCTGGTGCTGCATGGCCACAGCACCAAAACTGTGGCCGACAAGCTCTCCATTTCCATGGAAACAGTGAAACTGCACCGCAAACACGCCTATGCCAAACTGGAAGTCTCGTCGCAGGCAGAGCTGTTCTACTTGTTTCTGGACTCATTGATGAGCGCCCAGGGCTATGAAGGTGGCGACACCCTGGTAGCTTATATGCAACCGCCCCCGAAGAAACCGAGCCCACAGTTATGACGCTCAACATCTCCTCCGAAGCGGCACAGGAAATCCAGGCGCTGCTGCAGAAGGGCTTCAGTGCGCTGTCTCGCGGGGACTTCAGCACCACCGGCGACTGCTGCCAGCAAATACTGGAGCGCCAGCCAGAACTGCCCCAGGGGCATTTTCTGGTGGGGTTACTGGGCCTGGAAAGCAAAGACAGGAAGACCGCTTTCAACGCCTTCCAGTCCACCGTCAGGCTGGATCCGGATCACGCCGCTGCCTGGGCGCAACTGGCCAGGCTGTACATGGCGGAAGGACAGGTCAATCGTGCTGATGCCGCGCTGCGCGAGACGCTGCGTATCAAACCATCGGACCCAATGGTCCTGGACTTGATAGGCACCACCCTCACCCAGATGGGCGAACACGGTGCTGCCCAGGCTTTCTTCGATCGCGCCTGCGGCGGCCGACAGAACTTTCCACCCTTTATGCAAAACCTGGCCAACAACCTTGTCTATCACGGCGACACCGAGGGCGCCGACCGCATTTTCCGCGACATCATCCGCCTGCAGCCCGACAGCCCGCAGGCCCACTGGGCGTTGTCCACGTCCACGCAGGCGAAGGACTCCCGGCATATCGATGAGATGCAGCAGTGCGTGGCGAGACGCGGTGATGACCCGCGGGCCAACGCGTTTTACTACTATGCCATTGGCAAGGAATATGAGGACCTGCAGCAATGGCCGCAGGCATTTGAAGCCTTCGCCGCCGGTGCCCGGGCGAGGCGCTCTACTGTTGAATTCGACGAGGCGGCGGAGATCGAGATGTTCGATTTCCTGGAACAACGTTATACACCCCAATGGCTGGCCGAGGGCCCCTCAGGCAACCCGGACACTTCGCCCATTTTCGTTCTCGGACAACCCAGGACCGGCACCACGCTGGTCGAGCGCATAATAACCAGCCATTCGCAGGTTCACTCGGCCGGGGAGCTACAGCAATTTGCACTGGGCCTGCGCCGCCTTGCCGACTATCGCAACCCCAAACGCTTTACCGCAGAACTGTTTGCGGCTGCCGCAGACCTGGACCCGGTCAAGATCGGTAACCTCTACCTGCAGACCAGCCAGAAGATGCGCGGTGACACAGCCCGCTTCGTCGACAAACTGCCGCAGAACTACCTGATGATTCCGCTGATTCTCAAAGCGCTGCCTAATGCGAAGATCGTACACCTGGTGCGCGATCCCATGGACGCCTGCTTTGCGAGCTTCAAGCAATTGTTTGCCGACGCCTACCTGCATTCCTACCAGCAGGAGGAAATGGCGCGTCACCACGCGCGCTACCACCATTTGATGAAGGTCTGGCGGGAGCGCTTCCCGGGACGCTTTTTCGACATCAGCTATGAAGCAACCGCAAGCGACCTGGAACCCAATGCCCGCGCCCTGATTGAGTTTCTGGATCTACCCTGGGAACCGGCCTGCCTTGACTTCCACCAACAGGATGCGGCAGTGACCACCGCCAGCGCAGTGCAGGTAAGAGAGCCCGCCCATACCCGCTCCATAGGCCGCTGGCGGCGCTATGAAACCCAGCTGCAGCCCATGCTGGAGGCGCTACAGAAGGCTGGTATTTCTGCGAAATAATCCACGTTTCGCCCGCCTACCCGATAGGGTTATATTATTGGCTGATCACATTGGCTAGTTTAAGCAAACAATACTGACAAGCGCGGAACAGACAGCATTCACGCTGCACAGCGCAGGCAACGCCCGGAAGCTAACTCATCGCAACGCTATCAAATGGGGATACCATGACTCGCAACTCCTTGAATTCACCGCGTATCACGGCGGCACTGGCCGGTAAGAGCGGAATGGCCATGGCCGTATCGGCCGCCGTTCTTGCCTCTGCCGTGAGCACACCCGTCTTCTCCCAGAGCCTGGAAGAAGTCATCGTCACCGCCACCAAGCGCAGCGAGTCTGTGCAGGACGTGCCGCTGGCGATCACCGCCCTGTCTGGCGACTTCATGGAAGACGTCAACCTGACCGACGTCAAGGACCTGGTGACCTTTACCCCCGGCGTAACCGGTAACAGCCAGGACAGCTTCATCGATGCCATCAGCATACGCGGCATTCGCACCCAGGACTTCGGCGTGGGCCTGGACCCCTCCTCGGCGTTCTTCAAAAATGACCTGTACGAAGGCCGCAACGGCTCCGCCGTAACCAGCCTTTACGACCTGGATCGGGCGGAAGTCCTGCGTGGCCCACAGGGTTTCCTGTTCGGCCGTAACTCCATTGGCGGCGCCTTCAGCGTGCACACGCGCCGTGCAGAAATCGACAGCTCGGACGGTTTTGTCAATCTCGATATTGGCGAACGTGACCACCTGGTGGTTGATGGCGCTGTGAACATTCCTGTGAGCGACACCTTCGCCATGCGTCTGGCCGGTATGGTTTCCAAAGAAGACGGTTTTGTAAAAAACAACTTCCCCTCAGACGACCTGATCGAACGCGACAACTGGGCGCTGCGCTGGTCCACTACCTATGAAAGCGGCAACCTCAGCGTCTACACAATGGCTGAATACGAGGAACGCGAGCAATCCGGCTCGGTGTATCGTGCGGTGACCGAAGGTGACGTGTGGGAGACCCTGGAAGCCGCATTGGGGCCCATTCCCGTGCGCGGCTCTGATGAAGAAGTTGATGTGGACCGTTCTGGCGGCGACAACGACGATTCCGACATCCTCACCCTGGGACTGCGCGTGGACTACGAGTTTGACTTCGCCACCCTTACCTCGAACACCGGCTACAAGGACCACGACTACTATTACAACGAGGATTACGATGGCACGCCGCTGAACCTGGAAACCTACCGCCAGGACCAGGAGGGCGACTACTTCCAGCAGGAACTGCGCCTCACCTCAAATTCGGAAGGCCCCCTGTCCTGGTACGCGGGTGTGTCCTACTACAAGGAAGACCTGGAAACCTCCTACCGCTTCGCCGGTGAGGAGGACCTGTTCTGCCAGTATTACGGGTACTACTACAATAGCGGTATGACCTTCTCCGGCTGTGGTGACCTCTACGCCTATTACGGCAGTGAATTCACCCCCAGCGCCAACGGCTTGCTGGAGGAAACCGCCACCATTAACGGTAAGTACGAGGGATGGGGCGCCTACCTCAACCTGGCCTACTACATCACTGAAAACGTACAGATCGAGGGTGGTCTGCGCTGGACCGACGACGAAAAAGAATTCACCACCATGGTACCCACGCCGGAGAGCGAACTGGGTGCCTACTGGGCGTTTGGCTTCTCCACCGCAGAGCCACTCACAGCGAAAGAGTCCTGGGACGATGTCACGCCACGCGTTATCGTTAAATGGACTCCAACTGAAACCGCATTGCTGTTCGCAAGCTATACAGCAGGCTACAAATCAGGCGGTTTCGGCACCTTCTCCCTGGCAGACAACCCGGCCGGTGAAATCGCTGTAGGCTTCCCCGAACCCATCACCCGTGCGGATGGATTCCTGCCTGACCCGGTTGACCCGGAGGAAGTCGATTCCTACGAAATTGGCTACAAGGACACCTTCCTCGACGGCAACATGAACTTCGACATCGTCGCCTTCTACTACGACTACACCGATTTCCAGGTCACGGTGGGCACCGAATCCGGCGCCACGCTGATCGAGAACGCCGGTGAGGTTGAAGCCTATGGCGTGGAGAGCTCCCTGACCGCGGGAATCGGCGAGTACCTGACTGCCTACGTTACCGTAGGCTACTTCGATTCAGAGGCCAATGACCTGGCGGATGTATGTGGCAAGGAAGACCCACTTGGCTGTGAAGGCACACACCTGTTCTGGGCACCGGAATGGTCCGGCTCGTTTGTGCTGCACGGCGCCTATCCCATGGAAACCGGTGCCGTTACCGGCGCCTTTGAGCTGACCTGGGAATCCGAGCGCGGCGGCGGCTGGGAAGAACTGGACGAGACGATGATCGACTCCTACCAGGAAATGGCGCTGCGTGTGGGCTGGCGATCAGACAACAACTGGTTCGTGGAAGCCTATGTGGAGAACCTCACCGACGAGTTCACCTGGGACGGCATGAACAACCTCGGCGGCAAGGAACCGCATGCCTTCTTCGGCCCGCGTCGGCCGCGTACGGTCGGCGTGCGCACAGGGCTGGCCTGGGACTAACGGCAACCCCGGTTCAACAAGACAGAGGCGCCCCGCGGGGCGCCTTTTTTATGGCTCTTCGCAGATTAGCGTGGAATGACCTATTCAAACAATGAGGCGTTCAAACTAAGCGGAGGCCACTGTGATCGTGGTATACCCCCGAAAGGGAGTCAAAGCGGGTTCGACCGCTCGGGGGTATACCACGATTGCAGTGGCCGCTCAGCTGGAAATTGTCTATCCACCAAGCAACCCCGCTAATCTGCGAAGAGCCCTTTTATGGGCTGGTAGTTTCTGCTGCGATCCGGATGACTTAAAACGTCTGCGTAGCGCTAGAGACAGGCGTCATACTCCAACAGGGTGATCTGCCGGTCAAATTCGTCCAGCTCCTGTTGCTTGAGAATGGTGAACACCTGCTGGAATGCCTCCCCCAGGTAATGGCGAATGTGGGCTGACTGCTCAAAGCGCGCCAGCGCCTGCGGCCAGTAACGCGGCAGTGAAGGCGGCACCTGGTCATAGGCATTGCCCTCCAGCGGTGGGGGCGGCTGCATATCGCTCTCGATTCCGGCCAGCATACCGGCGAGAAGACCAGCGACCACCAGGTAGGGGTTGGCATCGGCGCCGGCCACACGGTGTTCAAGACGGGTGGCCGCCGGCGCATCTGCCGGCACGCGCACCGACACCGTGCGATTCTCGTATCCCCAGGTTGGCGCCAGCGGCGCGTGGGTACCGCGCTGGAAGCGGCGATAGGAATTCTGGTTGGGCGCGAACAACAACATGCTCTCTTCCATCGTTGCCAGACAGCCAGCTACTGCATGGCGCAGCAAATCCGTGCCCTCGCCGCTACCGCTATCAAACGCGTTGCGACCCGTCTCGTCCAGCACACTGCAGTGCACGTGCATACCATTCCCCGCAATATCCGCAAACGGCTTGGCCATAAAGGTCGCGAGGTAGCCATGCTGTTTCGCCACACCCTTGATTGCGCGCTGCAGCATCACCGCCTGATCCGCTGCCAGCAGTGCGTCGGCGGTATGATAAAGGTTGATCTCGTACTGTGAGGGGGCAGACTCCTTGACCAGGGTGTCCACCGGCAAGCCCTGAATGTCACAGGCATCCCGAATCGCGTGCATCAATTCGGCCTGCTCAGCCATAATATCGATGCCGTAAGTCTGACCGGACGCCAGGCGGCCATCCACCCTGTCGCCCTGGGTATGCTGCGGGCGCCCGTTCGCATCCATCTCCGCGCGCAGTAAATGGAACTCCATTTCGGTCGCCATCACCGGCGTGAGCCCCAGCTGGGCGAAGCGTGCCATCAACTGACTGATGATGGACCTGGGGTCATAGGCGCAGGGCGTACCGTCCACATCGGCCATGGACATCAGCACCTGCCCTCCCGGGCGCGAGGCCCAGGGCGTGGGCACCAGCGTGCGCATGTCCGGCCTGCAATAGCCGTCGCCATCGCCGGTCTGGAAAACCCATTCCTCACCGTCGCGACCCCAGACGTCAAAGGCCAGCGTAGAAAGTGGCATTTTCAGACCGCCTGCCATCACTTTGTAGATTTTGTCGCGTGTCACCCATTTGCCACGCAGGCCGCCACAGAGATCCTTGAGCATGACTTCGAATATTTCGATCTGCGGATGCTCGGCAAGAAAGGCGTCCAGTTGCTTGTCGATGTCGGGCATATTCCGGGGTCCTGGGAGAGCGGCTTACAAACACCACTTTTGGGTTAATTTATTGTCTGCATGACTATGCCACACTATTTAACAATGTTGCGCAAACCCCGGCCATACCTCTTCAGGGTATCAGTACCGGGGCCTTCCTGCGCTCCATCCCGGAGGCAAGCCAATGAACATGCAAGCGAACAGCGGCAACCTGAAGCAGCTGGACAAATCTCACCATCTTCACCCGTTTACGGATTTTAAGGACTACGCCCAACACGGCGGACGTGTCTTTTCCCGCGCCGAACATATTTACATCTACGACAGCAACGGCCACAGAATGCTGGACGGCATGTCCGGACTCTGGTGCTGCAACCTCGGCTACAGTCAACAGTCCATCATTGACGCAGTCACCGAGCAGATGCAGCAGCTCCCCTACTACAACAATTTCTTCCAGTGCTCCAATCAACCAGCCATTGAGCTTGCCAAGGCGCTGGTGGAAGTGACGGAAGACCGCTTTAACCATGTTTTCTTCACCAACTCCGGATCCGAGGCGAATGACACCAACCTGCGCCTGGTGACCCGCTACTACCAGTTGCAGGGACGACCGGAGAAAAAGCTGATTATCAGCCGCAAAAACGCTTACCACGGCTCCACCATCGCCGCGGCATCACTGGGTGGCATGAGCGGCATGCACGAACAGATCAACGGACTGGATTACGTGCACCACATCGAGCAGCCGCACTGGTTCGAAGTGGGCCCGGATGAAGACCCCGACGTATTCGGCGTGCGCGTTGCCCGACAGCTGGAGGAAAAGATTGATGAGCTGGGTGAAAGCAATGTTGCCGCTTTCATCGCCGAGCCGGTGCAGGGCGCAGGCGGCGTTATCATTCCACCCGATTCATACTGGCCGGAGATACAACGCATCTGCGATCAGCGAGACATCCTGCTGATAGCCGATGAGGTAATTTGCGGCTTCGGTCGCACCGGGAAATGGTTTGGCTCCGAAACCTATGGCATCAAACCGGACCTGATGACATTTGCCAAAGCCGTAACCAATGGCTACCAGCCTCTCGGTGGGGTGATGGTCAGCGACAAGATTGCCGATGTGCTGCTCGCCCACGGTGGCGAGTTCACGCACGGTTTGACCTACTCCGGTCACCCGGCGGCCACCGCTGCCGGGCTGGCCACGCTGAAAATTTTGCAGGAGGGCAACATCATTGCCGACGCCGCTACCAATGTCGCGCCCCATTTCCAGGCGCGCCTGCGAGAGTTTGAGTCACACCCCATCGTGGGCCAGGTGCGTGGCAGGGGAATGTTTGCAGCGCTAGAGCTGGTAAGCGACAAGTCCTCACGCGAAAAGCTGGCGCCGGAATCTGCAGGTGCGGTATTCTGCCGCAACACCGCCAATGACATTGGCCTGATGGTGCGCCAGACCGGCAACGCGATGATCATGGCGCCACCACTGATCTGCGACACCGGCGAAATTGACGCGCTGGTCGATATGCTGGGGCAGGCGCTGGACAAGACGGCGAAGCACTACGGCATTTAAATGACGCATCACCAAACCCGGCGCCGCCGGGTTTTTTATGTTGAACGATTTTGCCCGGATTGCGGCAGGATCAGGTCCGGAAGCTGTCTATGAGCACTGTAAGCACGGGTATCGAGCACAAGAAAACGCTGAAATTACGCGACATGGTGCTGTTTACCGTGTCCGCCATCCTGTTGGCTGACACGCTCACGGCGGCAGCATCCATCGGCGCGTCCAGCATCTCCTGGTGGATCATTCTCGGCGTGTTGTTCTTCGTGCCCTTTGCCATGATCTGCGCCGAGATGGGTTGCGCCTACCCGGAGCAGGGCGGCATTTACGCGTGGATACGTGATGGCTTCGGTGGGCGCTGGGCATCACGGGCAACCTGGTGCTACTGGGTTAACACGGCTGTATGGATTCCAGCTATCTACATCCTCTTTGCCGGCGTGTTCAAGCAAATGTTCTTCCCTGAGCTGTCCATGGGCGCCCAGATCGCCATCGGTATCGGCCTGACCTGGGTGGCCGTGGCCGTCAACGTGGTCACCCTGGACGTGGGCAAATGGGTCCCCAATATAGGCGCCATTCTGAAGGTGGCGATATTCATCGCCATCATCGTCGGCGCCATCGTCCACGTGTCACATGCCGGTATGGCCAATCCACTCACCATGGCGACACTGACGCCCGACTGGAGCGGCAGCGCACAGTACATTCCCGCCATTATTTACGGCATGCTGGGCTTCGAACTGGTGAGCGCAGGCAGCGAAGAAATGAAGGATCCGGCGCGCGACGTGCCGCGCGCGATCTTCATCTCCGGCGTGGTCATCATACTTCTCTACACGCTTGGCACCATGGCGGTGCTGGCGGCGATTCCCGCTGGCGACATCAATCTGGTGGAGGGCCTGGTAGATACCCTCTCCCTGTTCTTCGGTGAAAGCACCGCCGGCAAGCTGCTGGTGCTGGTGCTGGGCCTGGGCGCCCTGTTTACCTTTTTCTCCAACGGCGTGACCTGGGCACTGGGCTGCAATCGCGCCGCTGCAGAGGCCGCGGTGGAAGGCGAGTTGCCAAAGATATTCGCGCTGGAAGACAAAAAACGCGGTACACCCGTCGGCGCTGCCGTCCTGATGGGGATGGTCAGCACGCTTTGCCTGCTGTTATACGGACTGATGTCAGGTTCCAACGAGGACCTGTTCTGGTCACTGTTTGCATTCAGCGCGGTGATTTTCCTGCTGCCCTACCAGGGCATGCTGCTGACCTTCCTGAAGCTTCGGCGCGTGGACGCTGACCACCATCGACCCTACCGGGTGCCCGGCGGCGCCATGGCTGCACGAGTGGCCGCGGGCTTATGTATGACCATCCTGGCCCTGTCTATTTTCCTCTTTCTCTACACGCCGGGCTCCGGTTTCGAGTGGGCCGTGGTCGGTGGTGTGGTGATAACATTGATTATCGGCGAGATCGTCATTCGCTTTGCCGAGAATCACCGCAGGGCACGCTGACAACTGCGTGCCTGTCGCGCTTGCTGGTAAAAACAAGCGTTGGCATGGTGTAAACCGGGAGAAAATGATCGGAAAGTGGCCAGCGTGGCGTATCATCTAGTATACGACCTGAAAGCGGCCCAACCGGGCATATGTCAAGGATGATAACACCGCTCTCAGGCATCATAATTCACCCTACTGCACCCAGACGACTCGAGACGATGCTCAGGTTACTGCTTACACTGCTTTTTTTCGCACTCACGCCCTGCACCCTCGCCCTGGGTGAGGCCGCCCCGGTTTCCGTAGAGGTCGCAACACAAACCGATGTAGAGGAAGTGATCCAGCTCAGTGGCACTGTTACTGCCCAGCGCAGTGCCAGACTATCCGTGGCAACGGCTGGACTGGTAACCGCCCTGCACGTGGACGATGGCAGCCAGGTGCAGGAGGGCCAGTTGCTGCTGGAACTGGACGCCGAACTGGCCGGGCACCAGTACGACGCAGCGCGCGCCGCTGAATCCCAGGCCAGGCGAGCTCTGGCTGATGCCCGGCGGCGACTGGAAGAGGCGCGCAGCCTGGCGCCGAAACAGAGCATCGCCGAGACTGTGGTAAAAGACCTGGCTGCCGAGGTTGCTGAAGATGAAGCGGCACTGCAGCGAGCTGTCGCCGAGGTGGGCTATCGCAAGGGCATCCGCGACAGACATCATTTACAGGCACCCTTCGCCGGCGTTATCAGCGACCGCGCCGTAGAGCTGGGAGAGTGGGTCACCCCGGGGCAGGCCGTGCTGGCACTGGTCTCCTCAGCGCAGCTGCGGCTCGATCTGCAAGTGCCGGAGGACTACATCGGGCGCATCGATGCCGGCACCCGGGTCAGCTTTTACCTGGGTGCTGCGCGAGACACGATGCACGCGGGCAACGTGCTTACCCTGGTACCCGTAACCGACCCGACCGTGCGCACCTTTCTGCTGCGGGTAGAGCCTGCAAGGCCTGTGCCGGGCATGCTACCTGGCATGTCGGCGCGCGCCGAATTACGCCTGGCGACCGGACAGCGCAACATCAGCGTGCCTCGCGATGCGGTCATGCACTATCCAGATGGCCGGGTGGTGGTATGGGTGGTAGAAGAAAAGGACGGCGTGGCCACGGCAGCAGAGCGCCTGGTGACGCCGGGGTTCCGCTTCGGCGGGCGAGTGGAGATTCGCAGCGGTCTTGGCAGCGGCGATCGCGTGGTCATCAAGGGCAATGAGTCCCTGCGCAACGGCCAGGCCGTCACCGTGTACGCCACCTCCGGAGGCTGATGCCGTGTTCGAGAAAATCGTCAACAACGGCACGCTCGTTACCGTAAGTGTACTGATTATCGCGGTGCTGGGTATTCTCGCGGCCACCCGCATACCTGTGCAGATGATTCCGGACCTCGACGTGCGCACCATCACCGTGCGCACAGTCTGGCCCGGGGCGACGCCACAGGACGTGGAGAAAGAGATTCTGATCGAGCAGGAAGACTACCTGCGCAACCTGCCGAACCTGAGCCGCATCACCGCCACCGCCGATACTGGTTCGGCACGCATCGAACTGGAATTTCCGCTGGGTACGGACACCACCGAGATGATGATCCGGGTGAACAACGCCCTCAACCAGGTGCCCTCCTACCCTGAGAACGTTGACGAACCCCAGATCTTTGCCAGCTCATTCTCCAGTAACTCGTTCATGTTCTTCACCGTCACTCCGTTGCCGGGCAATCCACGGCAGCTGGACATGGACCTGATGCGCGATTTCCTGGAAGACAACGTAAAACCACGCATGGCCGGCGTACCCGGCGTGTCCGAGATCGACATCTGGGCCGGCTCCGAACGGCAGATACAGATTCTGGTGGACCCGGCGCGACTGGCGCAGCGCGGGCTCAGCCTGATGGATGTGCGCAGCGCGATACGTGAACGCAACCGCGACCGCTCCGGCGGCGACCTGGAGTCCGGAAAACGCCAGTACCTGCTGCGCACCATCGGCAGGTTCGAAAGCCTGGATGAACTGCGCTCACTCATTCTCAGCCGTCGCGGCGACACCGTGATACGCCTGTCCGATGTGGCGCAGGTACAAATGGACCACTTTGAGAAACGCGGCACATCCAGCTTCAATGGCTCTCCCGGCCTGATGCTGGGGGTACGCCGTGAATCCGGGTCCAACGTTATCGACATCAAGCGGCAGATGCTTGTCGAAGTGGCCCTGTTGCGAGAGCAGGTGGTAGAACCGGCGGGTCTGCAAATCACCGCTATAGCCGATGACGTTGTCTACGTTGAAGACTCCATTCGCACGGTGTGGCAGAACTTGCTGCTGGGAGCACTGTTCGCCACAGCGATCATGTACCTCTTCCTGCGCTCCAGCCGGGCCACAGTGGCCGGCGTTATCGGTATTCCCTTGTGTGTGATCGTCGCATTCCTGGGCCTGTTGCTGGCTGGACGCACCATCAACGTGATATCCCTGGCCGGCATCGCCTTTGCGCTGGGCATGACACTGGACAACAGTATCGTGGTGCTGGAGAGCATAGCGCTTGAACGGCGCCGGGGCGCGACGCGAATGGCCGCGGCCGTCGAAGGTGTGCGCAGGGTATGGCCGGCGGTATTCGCCTCTACCATGACTACCATACTGGTATTCCTGCCCGTGGCGTTTATCGAGCAGGAAGCAGGGCAACTTTACTCAGATGTCGCCATTGCCATCTCCGCCGCGATTCTCGCCTCGATGCTGGTGGCCATCACCGTGCTGCCCGCCGCAGCAGCGCGACTGGAACTGGGCAGGACGACAGCCAAAGACAATACGACCGAGCCCACCGACAGCGGACTGCGAGCACGCACGCTGGCGGGTGTTGAATGGCTGCTGCAAACTTCTCGTCGCCGGATCATCACCGTGCTGTCAGCTGCCGTGACCAGCTGCGCAATTATCTGGCTGTTGACGCCACCGGCGGAATACCTGCCTGAGGGTGAAGAGCCCAAGGTCTTCGCCAGCATGAGCGCCCCACCCGGCTACAACCTGGCCACCATGTCCGAGATAGGTGCCGAAGTGGAAGCACATTTGCTGCAGCACCTGAGGGCAGACCCGGAACGCTTTCACCGCGGTGAAACAGATGTCCCGGCTGTCAAGTACATCAACCTGCGGATCAACACCGACAGCCTGCGCATCATTACTGAGCCAGTAGAACCGCGTGACACAGAGGCGCTGATGAGCGCATTGTCGGAGAAGTTGCGCTCGTTCCCCGGCATGCGCGCATTCGCCGCTCGCGGTTCTATCATAACCAGCAATAACGGCGGCACGCGCTCCATCAACCTGGATATCTCAGGCCCGGACCTGGAGTCAATCTATCGCGTGGCGCGACGTGCGGAAGCTCGCGCCCGCGAGGTATTTGACAACCCCCGTATCCAGAGCCAGCCCAGCGCCCTCAGCCTGGCTCAGCCCATGATGCAGATTCGCCCACGCTGGGAGCGGGCAGCCGAGCTGGGCATCAGCGCCGAGACACTGGGCTATACCATTTCTGCAATGACCGATGGCGCCTATGTAGACGAGTTTTTCCTGGGCGACGACAAGATCGACATGTACCTCTACAGCGACACTGGCCTTGACGTGGATATGGACAACCTGGGCCAGCTACCGCTGTACACGCCTCTGGGACAAGTGGTGCCACTGGGTGCCCTGACCGACTTCAGAGAAACCATGGATACCAGCAGTATCCGCCGGGTCGGAGGGCGCCGCACCGTCACCCTGAATATCATACCGCCACGTGATGTGCCCCTTGAGCAGGGCGTGCAACAGGTGCAGCAGGAGGTGGTGCAAATACTGCAGGCACGCGGCGACGTTCCCGCCGAGGTCAATATCGTTATCTCCGGGGCCGCAGACCAGCTGGACGCAACCCGCGAGGCGCTGTTCACCAACTACCTGGTGGCCCTGTTCATCGTCTATCTGCTGATGGTGGCGATATTCAATCACTGGGGCTATCCCCTGCTGATACTCACTTCCATCCCGCTGGGTGTTGCCGGTGGCCTGGTGGGCTTGTGGCTGCTCAACGGTGTGGGTGGTTTGCTGCCGCTACTGGGGATGGCGAGAATTGTGCAGCCTTTCGACATGATCTCCATGCTGGGCTTTCTTATCCTGATGGGAACCGTGGTCAACAACCCGATTCTGGTCGTGCATCGCTCGGTGGAGAATTTCAATACCGGAATGGGTCCGCTGGACTCGGTGGTGGAGGCAGTACATACGAGACTGCGCCCCATCGCCATGTCGACGATCACCACATTGTGTGGGCTGGCACCGCTGGTGCTGTTGCCCGGCGCCGGTACCGAGCTATATCGCGGGGTGGGTGCTATCGTCCTGTTTGGTATTCTTGGGGCGATGCTGGTCACGCTCACCATGCTGCCAGCACTCACCGTGATGACGCTGGAGTGGCAGGCCCGCCGCGCGGGCCGCCAGCGGCCAGCCTAGGACTGCTCGGTACACAGTTGCAACCAGTGGCGCAGCGTAGCGCTGTGGAACTTATCGCGATGCAGGATCAAATTAAGCTGTCGCCTGAAATCACGCTGCGGCACCGCCATAGGCACCAATGAGCCCCTGGCGAAGGCTTCACGCAAACTGATACGAGACAGACAGCCCACCCCCAGGCCGGCTTCAACTGCACGCTTGATCGCTTCCGTGTGTTGCAACTCCATGTCGATATCCAGATCAGCTAGAATGCCACTCATGGCACGCTCAAATACCTGGCGCGTGCCCGAACCACGCTCGCGCACGATCCAGCGCTGCTGCTTGAGCTGCACATCAGTAACGTGGCGCCGTTTTGCCAGCGGGTGGCCCGGGGCGCAGAACACCTGCAGTTCATCGTCTCGCCAGTGGATCGTCTGCAAGCTACGATGGCTCACTTCACCTTCAATCATGCCCAGGTCCAGTTCGAAATCGGCTACCCGGCGGGCTATCGTCTCAGTATTCGCCACGTGCAGCGACACGTCTGCGCCCGAATACCGGTCTCTGAACGCCGCTATCATCGGCACTGCCAGATAGTTGCCAATCGTCAGGGTTGCGCCCAGCCGCAGGGACCCCGCAAGCTCACCGCCGCCAATTATCTGCTGGAACGCTTCCGCCTGGGCAAGCAGGTTTTCGGCATGAGGCCGTATCTCACGGCCCAGCTCGCTGAGCTGCAGCCGCTTGCCAACGCGATCAAACAACTGCACCGAAAACTGCTGCTCCAGTTCCTTGAGCGCACCACTGGCGGCAGACTGTGACATGGACAGCGCCTCGGCGGCGCGGCTGATATTTTCACGCCGGGCAGTGGCAAGAAACACTTCAAGTTGACGCAAGCTGTATTTCATAATCTATTTTTCCGATAAACAATATCGAATATATCCGTTTTTCGGATATATAGATACTGCCTACTATAGGCCCATGCACTGACGCAGGCGAGTTTGCGCCGGGACCTTACCCTTGCTCGATAGCAGCGGGAATGCGAGACCCAGTGCCGGCGCAGGCATGACGACAACCACAGGAGTTTGGCATGGCAACCATTTTGAAAGAGCAGGTCACCGAGGTGCACCACTGGACAGACCGGCTGTTCAGCTTCAAGACCACCCGCGACCGCGGCTTCCGCTTCAAGAACGGTCACTTCACCATGATTGGCATAGAGCACAAGGGCAAGCCGCTGATGCGTGCCTACAGCCTGGCCAGCGCCAACTACGAGGACGAACTGGAGTTTTTCAGCATCAAGGTGCCCGACGGCCCCCTGACGTCTCGCCTGCAGAATATCCAGCCCGGCGACGAACTGCTGGTCAACTCCAAGGCCACCGGCACCCTGTTGCAGGACAACCTGCTGCCGGGCAAAAACCTCTATCTTATCGCCACCGGTACCGGCCTGGCGCCGTTTCTAAGCATCATCCGCGACCCGGAAATCTACGAGGCCTATGACAAGGTGATTCTCACCCATGGCTGCCGTGAAGTGGAAGAACTGGCCTACCAGGAGCTGATTACCGAGCACCTGCCCAAACATGAATACCTGGGCAGCGACGTACGCGAGAAACTGATCTACTATCCCACAGTGACCCGGGAAGAGTACGTGAACAATGGCCGCCTTACCGATTTGCTGCGCACTGGCAAACTGGAAAAGGATATTGGCCTGCCCCCCGTAGACCCTTCTCGTGACCGCTTCATGATCTGCGGCAGCCCGAGCATGCTCACCGAAATATGCGGGCTGCTCAATGAGCGTGGCTTCAGCGAGACACGTAACGGGCACATCGGGGAATATGTTATCGAGCGAGCCTTTGTCGAATTTTAAACCCGACTCGACACATCAAGTAAAATGACCCGAAGGGACAAGCAGTTCACAGCTGGTTCTGGCTATAATCCGGACCCACTCTTCGGGAGAACGCTATGAGCGAGCAACGACAAAAACTGAACAAGCAAACCATGGGTATCACCGAGGGGCTGCCGCTTGAGGCCAGCGCAGGCGGTGTTGATGAGCTACGCAAGAACATCCAGATGCTGATGGATATAGAGGCGATAAAACAGCTCAAGCACGCCTACTTCCGTTGCGTGGATACCGCCAACATGGAAGAACTCGCCACCCTGTTTCACCAGGATGTCAGCGTGGACTTCAAGGGCGGCGACTACCACTGGCAGTTGCAGGGCAAGGACGAGTACCTGAAGAACATCGGCTTCTCCTTCAGCAAAGAGTCCATCGGCCAGCACCACGGTCACCACCCGGAGATCCAGATCCTGTCGGAAACCGAAGCCACCGGCATCTGGTACCTGGAGGACCGCTTCTGGGTACTCAACCACAAAGCCTTCACTGAGGGCACCGTGCTGTACTGGGACCGCTATGTAAAAGAGAACGGCAAGTGGTTGATTCGCGAGACTCGCTACGAGCGCTTGTTTGAGTTCAGCGAGGTGCTTGATGAGGCCCCGAAACCGAAATCACACTACCTGGGTGTGCACGGCACGGAGCCGCAGTTCTAGCGCTGGCAGCAATCCCTGTCGTGCGCGTCGCGCGCACGATAGGCCGGGCCGGTATCAACCCAACACGTCTTCGGCAACAAAATACTTGGGATCTTCAATCACGTTCACTTCCACCAGGTTACCCGCTTTGCGCAGCAGTTGCTTGCACTCGGCAGACAGGTGCACCAGATGCAGTGTTTTGCCCGCGTTCAGGTAACGTTCCGCCAAGGTATCGATTGCCTCCAGTCCGGAGTGATCGCAAACCCGTGACTCGGCGAAGTCGATCACCACGTCATCATTGGCGCCGGCCGGGTCAAACTGCTCCAGGAAGGATGTGACCGAGCCGAAAAACAGCGGACCGCTGACCGCATAAACTGTAGAGCCTTTGTGGTCTTCCATCGCCTTGACCTGAACCTGCTTGGCATGTTCCCAGGCAAACACCAGGGCCGAGACAATCACGCCCACAATCACCGCCATCGCCAGGTCGGTCGCCACCGTCACCGCAGACACCAACACCAGCACCATTGCGTCAGACTTGGGCACCTTGCGCAGCACGCGGAAGCTTGACCACTCGAACGTACCGATGACCACGATAAACATCACGCCGATCAGCGCAGCCAGCGGAATCTGCTCGATCAACGGGGAGGCCACCAGTATGAAGGCGAGAAGGAACAGGGCAGCGGAGATGCCGGACAAACGGCCGCGACCACCCGAATTCACGTTGATCATACTCTGGCCGATCATGGCGCAACCGCCCATGCCGCCGAAGAAACCGGTTGCCACATTCGCCACACCCTGGCCAACACATTCCTTGTTACCACGGCCCCGCGTTTCGGTAATCTCATCCACCAGGCGCAGTGTCAGCAGGGACTCGATCAGGCCGATGGCGGCGAGGACCACCGCGTAAGGGAAGATAATGGTCAAAGTCTCCCAGTTGAGTGGTACCAGGGGAATATGAAACTGCGGTAAGCCGCCCTTGATGGACGCCACATCACCCACTACCTTGGTATCCAGGCTGAGGCCGACCACCAGCAGGCTCACCACGACAATGGCAACCAGGGACGACGGCAGGGCCGTGGTCAGGCGCGGCAGAAAGTGGATGATGGCCATGGTCAACAACACCAGGCCACACAGCATGTAAAGCTGCGTTCCTTCCAGCCAGGCAACATCGAGAATAGTGCCCTCCATGAATGTTCCCGCCAGCCAACCCGCTTCCCCGGGTGTGCCGAATTGCCCTAACTGCGCGAGAAAAATTACGATGGCCAGGCCGTTTACGAAACCCAGCATCACCGGGTGCGGCACCATGCGAATAAACTTGCCCAGGCGCATGGCCCCCGCTGCAATCTGTAACAGGCCCATCAACACCACTGTCGCAAACAGGTATTCAACGCCATGGTCTGCCACCAGCGCCACCATCACCACGGCCAGGGCTCCGGTAGCACCGGAAATCATGCCCGGTCGACCGCCGATACAGGCCGTAATCAGGCCCACCATAAAGGCTGCGTAGAGGCCAACAAGTGGCTCTACTCCGGCTACAAAAGCAAAGGCTACCGCTTCGGGCACCAGTGCCAGGGCCACAGTGAGCCCTGACAGTACGTCATTTTTTACGGTCGCGACTTTACTCGGATGAATCTCGAACATCAGGACATGCACCTAAAACTGTCATGCGCGCGCGGTCAGGCGCGGCGAAAAGGAAACCGATCGGCAAAGGAGTTGTTATGTGCAGACGGGAAAGGGCGGGAATTGTAGGTGAAGCGATGCGGGGGATCAATGCGATGTGATTAATCACACTTGCGACCTGCCTGGCACCCTGCAGAGGAAGCAGAGGCTGCCAACAGAACACGCCACTGCGCGCACGTGGCAGGAAGACATGGCAATTCGCCGGTGAATCACTACACTGCTAGCTCTCAGCTTAAGGTTACAGCCAGGAAGGCAAATCATGACATTTCTTATTGGCGGCCTGCTCCTCTGGTCAGTGGTGCACTTCATCCCCTCACTAGCCATGCCGTTGAAGCAATCGCTAGTGGCTCGCTTGGGCGAGAACGGCTACAAGGCTTTGTTCACACTTTTCACCCTGGGTGCGCTGGCGCTGATAGTGACGGGCTGGCGCAGCATAGATCAGCCCGTCTACCTTTATCAGCTACCGCTGTGGACACGCCACCTCGGCATGCTGCTGGTACTGCTCGCATTTATCCTGTTTGTCGCGTCTGGCATGCCCACCCGGATAAAACAGTTTCTGCGCCACCCACAACTCACGGGCGTGGTGATCTGGGCGGGTGCGCACCTGTTAATGAACGGTGACAGTCGCTCACTGCTGCTGTTTGGCTCGCTGGGTGTCTGGGCTGTGCTGGAGATGGTGTTGATCAATCGCCGCGACGGCATCTGGGTCAAGCCGGCTGTTCCCGGCATTGCGCAGGAAGTAAAAATCCTCGCGATCAGCGCGGTGGGTTTCATCGCGGTAATGATGGCCCACCCATGGATCGCCGGAGTGGCTGTTTTCTAGCCGGTACCCCGGGCTTCAGAGGAGGTCAGTCAGGGTAAAGCCGATGCCGATACGATTGGTGCTCTCGTCGTAGTCGATCAAGCTCTCGCCGTAGCCATTGAAGTACTGGACATAGCCACGAAACCGCCTGGTGTTGGGCAGGGGAAAGGTCCAGTCCAGCTGGATCGCGCCCTTGTTGTCGCTGTCCAGGTTATTGCGCAACCTGAAACCAAGTTCGTGCTGGTCCAGTTTCCAAACGCCACTTAGATCCCCGTACCCCATGTAATGATACATACGCGGGTTGTCATCATCTTCCTCACTTTCGGGAAGGCGGTACCAGGTACGCCCGGTCAGCACGAAGTTGTCACCCTCAAATGCAGCACTGGCAATCACCCGGTTCCAGCTCCGCGACAGCAGCTCGCTGCGGCCATTGGACTGGTGCGTGAGACTCAACGACAGCAGGGAGTTGGTCAGGCCAAAAATACTCCAGTCATTGTCGACGGTGATAAACAACTCGGGCTGATAGTTGGTCTCCCGAAACGGCGCGGACTCATCTGTGTTGTAAACCTGCCACCAGTTTTCCTGCGTGTAAGCACCCCACAGGTTGGTACCCTTGCCCAGGATATCCCGCCAGACAATCGCCTTGAAGCTGATCTGGAACTTGGCTTCCACATCGTCCATTTCCGCGCCCGGAAAAATGTCGGTCCAGGCTTCCTCATTTATGGTGCTGTTGTAGGTCACCGGGAGCAGGTAGTTACGCCTGTGCGGGGTGACTATCCAGGGGTTGTCGGCAAGCTTTTCCTCGGTATCGAGCCGCGATGAGAACAGCTCTCCCTCGGCGGGCGGGGCACTCTCATCCTGCATATCCGCGGCGGGCAGCGGCGCCTGGCCTGCCACCGTGTCGTAGCAGGCCAGGCGCTGCATGTCCTCTACGATGACGGCACACTCGGCCAGGGTCGTCGCCCCGCTGACCGCAGGAAGCAAGGCGAGGCTGCACAGCAGGGAAGGCAGGGCAACGGGTTTCATAGCATCTCTCAAATTCATAACAACTCTCACACGTGCGCAAGCGTAATCGCTGCGCACAGTCCCTTACCAGTCGGCTGCATGGTCACGCTGGCGAGGGCTCCGGCTCAGCATTGCGCTGCAGATACTCGCGCAGGCGCATCTGGGCCTGATCGCCAAACAGTATATCGCAGGCCTCTGCCAGACCCGGGGCTCGTTCTATGTCACGCCAGCGCACAACCTGCTCTATTTTGGAGCGACGCCGCATGAAGTCCTCCAGCGTGACGATCATTTCCCGCCGCGCCGCCAGTTCGATCTCGCAGCGGGTATATTCAGCATCGGCGAGCAACAGTTGGGCACAGGATTCATCTTCGCGGATGCGCTCCAGCAGGCCAAAGGCCGAGGTGCCGTAGCGCCGCCAAAAACGTTCAGACAGAGGCTCTGACGACGTCGGGTCAGTGAGCTTGTCCAGGTTCATAAGCTTTGCCTGCAACATGAACTCATGCCGCTGGCTGGCGGATGGTTCTCCGTACCAGCAGTTATTGGGGTAGGGTATCACCACACCCATGTCGCGCACCTTGTCCACCACTTCATCGCCTACATTCAGGCAGTCCGTCAGCTTGCCTCCGAAGATGGTCAAGTGCCGGTAATGTCCGCTCTGCTCTACCACGTGCTTGCGTGACAGCTGCACCCAGTCGGCTTCGCCGTGCACATCTTCGGTCACCAGCGGGCGCACGCCCACGCGCTCGGCAATCACGTCAGCGATCGTCAGCGGTGCTTCCAGGTCCAGCAGCGCGTTGACGTTGTCCAGAACAAACTGGCGATCCTCGTCAGTCACCCCCACATCCGGATTGGCCACCTGGGTGTCGGTGGTGCCAATACAGGTTTTTGGTCCCATTGGGATGAGGAAGAACAGCCGACCATCACTGGCAAAAAAAGTGAGCACGCGTTTATTGTCGGTGATCCGGTCAACGATCAGGTGAATGCCCTTGGAGTACAGGTGGTGGTGCCGGGTTGCTTCACCGCTCTGCTTGTTGTGCGCGTCCGCATAGGGCCCGCAGGCGTTGATCAACACTCGCGAACGAATTTGAAGGTCGCGTCCGCTGACCGCATCGCGCGCCGAGGTGTACCACAAGTCTCCCACGCGGCGATTGGCGCATGACTCAACATAGTTCGCGGCAATACATCCGTAGTTCAGCGCGGTACGCACGAAGTTGAAAACGAAACGCGCGTCATTGTCATACAGGTAGCAGTCCGAATACTCCAGCCCCCCGGCAGCACCGCTGGTGTTGACCACCGGTTCCAGATGCTCAAGCTGACGCGCGCTGAAATAACGCGGCGGGCGTGTCTTGCAGCGCCCCATCACCCAGTACAGAAGCGCGCCCAGGTAGACGAAGAAAGAGGGGAACCGAAAGCCGCGCTGTATGGTGGTGAAAAATCGGATTTCCTTCACCGTGGAGGGGTAGGCCCGCATCAATTCGTTGCGCGACTTGCACAGTTTGTTCACCAGCAGGTATTCGTGGCTCTCCAGGTATTTGATGCCGCCCCAGGCCAGATTCGACGAGTTGGAGCTGACGCCGCTGGCGAAGTCCTGGCGTTCAATCAACGCCACCTTCACGCCACGGCCCGCCAGCGCCGCTGCCGCGACGGCACCATTGATGCCGCCCCCAACAATGAGCACGTCGTACACCTGCTCGGTCAGTTTTTCCAGATTGCTGCTGCGCAGACTACTGATTGCCATGGTTCCATCTCCTTACAGCGGCACACTCTACAAGCTCCAGTGCGCCTCGCATAGAGCGACAAACCGCGCGGCACTCTGGCTCAGTTGTTTGCCCGCCCGGTAGTAGAGACCGACCTGCTTGTCGATGGTGCCGAAAGAGACATCATCGATGATGTGGAAGCGGGCACAGTCGGGGTGTTCCTGCAGCACGCGACGGTCTATGAACGCCACCCCCAAACCCTCCCGTACCAGATGGATGCGCAGCAACAGGCTACTTACCTCCCACACAGTACTGAACTGATCCCGCAGCCGCGCAATCGCCGGACGCAGGTCCGGGCTGTCCAACGCAGAGGTAATCAACGGTGTATGCTTGAGCGCGTCCGCGTCGCCGCGCTTCATGTCCTCGAAACGGGGATGGCCGGGGCTTACCACCAGATGCCTTGAGTCGGAATACAGGGGCACGCTGGTGAACGCCAACATATCTTTTTGAAACGGCCCAAAACCGAGTTCGGCATTACCCGCCAGCACAGCATAGATGATATTGCGCGCCGGCATCTCTACCAGCTGCATTCTCACCTGGGGATTCTGGCGGGAATAGGCAGTGACCAACTCGGGTGCGTGAAAACGATTGATTGAAGCACTGAGGGCGAGGCTGAGCGCCTCGGACTGGCCCTGGCGCAACTGGGCAATGTCTTCCAGCGTCTGTTGCTCGCCGGTCAGGACTTCGAAGGCATGGTCAAACAGGCGACGCCCCGCGTCCGTCAGGCGCAGCTCCTTGCCGCGGCGAATCAGTGAGGTGCCCAGCTTGCTCTCCAGCCCCGCCACCGCCTGACTCACCGCCGACTGGCTGATGTGCAGCGCCTCGGCCGCCCGGCGAAAGCCTCCCTCCTCTATCACCGCGCGAAAAGCACGTAACTCACTGTTTTCAAAACGCATATAAGCATTCCTTATACTCTGATAAGTAAGATTAACCCAACTAATAATATTCGCCGCTATACTGTGAAAAATTACCAAATCAGGGAGACCCCTTCATGAATGATGCAAGCTCCATCTTCTCGGCGGACCTGGCCGGCGTGGTGGTCGGTGAGACCGCGATCTCAGACGTACAGGGCGACGCTGGCCTGCTCAGCTACCGCGGCATCGACATCAACGACCTGATAGGCGTGCCCTTCCTCCATGTTGCCTGGCTGGTCATCTTCGGCGATTGGCCCACGGAAGAAGAAAAACGCCACCTGCGCACCTTCATGTGCAACCACGCGCGGCTCAGCCACCCGGAGCAGGACCTGATGGGCCATATACCGCGTGACCTGCACCCCATGCTGATGCTCCAGGGCGTCATCCCCTTGCTGGAGATGCCCGCAGAAGAAACCCTGGGCAAAGGGATGGACGCAGAGCACGGCCTGTTCATCGCAGCCAAGATCTCCGCACTGATCGCCGCACACTACAGGCTGGGGCAGAACAAGGTGATACTCCACCCCACCGCAGGCAAACTGCGCCACGACAACTTCCTCACCATGTTCCATGGCAGGACACCCACCACTGAGCAGGTGCGGATGCTGGACGCCGCGCAGATCCTGCAAATGGAGCACAGCTTCAACGCAGGCACCTTCGCCGGCCGCGTCTGCGCCAGCACCCTGGCCCCCATACAATCATCGATTTCCGCATCCATTGGCACCCTGTTCGGCAGGCTTCACGGCGGGGCCGATCAGGCGGCACTGGAAATGGCCATGGAAATTGGCAGCCCGGACAAGGCCGAGGCCTACGTGCAGGATTGCCTGGCAAACAAAGTGAAAATCATGGGCATGGGGCACCGCGAGTACCGCACGGTTGACCCGCGCGCAAAAGTGCTTAAGCCGATGGCGGTGGAACTGTGCCAGGACGAAGAAAGCCGGAATCTCCTGGCAACGCTGGTCGCAGTGGAAGAGGCCTGTCAAAAGGAATTTGGCAAGCAGGGCAAGGAAATCTGGGCCAACGTAGAGTTCTACAAAGGCGCCGTATTCCACAACCTGGGCATCCCGCCGCAGTACTTCACCGCGATGTTCGCCATGGCGAGGGTATACGGTTACATCGCGCATTTCCTGGAGTTCCGCCAGAACAACTGCCTGATACGCCCTCGCGCGGCCTACACGGGCCCCTCCGCGCAGGCCAACGACCAATCCGCTGCCTGATTCACCGGGTGCGCAGTGCGCACCCTGACACTCCACCAGCGTTTGCACGGCAAGGCTTCTTTCCGTATAACTTTCTGTCCATGCCTTGTCCTGCAGGAGTCACGCATGCGTTTGCTTGTATCGCTAATGCTGGCCGCTATGGTCTCCGCTTGCACCGACCCTTCCGCCGACCAGGCGCTGGGCACCGTAGAGCGAGACCGCATCGTGCTGAAGGCGACCGCCAGCGAAATTATCGTGGAACAGCCGGTACCCGAGGGCACACTGGTGGCGGCCGGAACCCTGCTGGTCCAACTGGATAACACCCGCCAGACAGCCATGGTGGCCAGGGCAAAAGCCGAGGTCAGTCGCGCTGCGGCACAACTGGAGGAACTGCGCAACGGCGCACGCCCGGAGGAGATTGCGGCGGCCAGCGCTCGCGTCAACGGTGCCAGGGCGGCTCTGGTAGAAGCCCAGGCCAGCCACGCACGTACCGTCTCCATGGTCAGGCAAAAGCTGGCCGCCCAGGCGCAGCTGGACCGCGCGCAGGCCGGGCGGGACGAGGCGGAAGCCAACCTTGAGTCGGCACAGGAGGACCTCCTGCGCCTGACCAACGGGACCCGGAAAGAGCAACTGGATGCCAGCGCCGCCGCCCTGCAGGTAGCGCAGGCGCAACTGGCCCTGGAACAGCACCTGCTGGCAGAACTGTCGGTTGTCGCCACGCGTGACGCCTACCTGGACAGCCTGCCGTGGAATGTGGGCGAGCGGGTTAACGCCGGAGCCACCCTGGCGATCATGCTCGCGGGCGACAAACCCTACGCGCGGGTTTATGTCCCCGAGCCGTGGCGGGCGCGTCTGCATGTGGGGGATCGCTACCCGATTCATATCGATGGCATTGCTGAGGCGCTCAGCGGGCAACTGCGCTGGATCGCTACCGAGCCGGCCTTCACTCCCTACTATGCACTCAACGCCAGCGACCGCTCCCGCCTGGTCTATCTGGCAGAGTTTGATCTTGATGACGCGGGCTCACTGCCCAGTGGCGTACCAGCGCAGGTTCTGCTCGGCGATGACTGAGCAGGCCATTACCACCCGCGGGCTGAGCCGGCGTTTTGGCGACCTGCTGGCGGTGGACAACGTAGACCTGGACATTCCGCGCGGCGAGATCTACGGCTTCCTGGGGCCCAACGGGTCAGGCAAAACCACCACCATTCGCATGCTCTGTGGCCTGCTGACCCCGTCCTCGGGAAAGATGAGCGTGCTTGGACTCGACATACCCGCTGCAGCGGAAGCGCTGCGCCGACGTATTGGCTACATGACGCAGAAATTTTCACTTTATGATGACTTGAGCGTGAGTGAAAACATGCAGTTCCTGGCCAGCATTCATGGACTAGGGCGACAGCAGGCCAGGCAGCGAATAGACCAGTTGCTGGATCGGTACACGCTCACCTCCATGCGCAATCGCCGCGCCGCCGACATGAGCGGTGGACAACGACAGCGCCTGGCGCTGGCCGTGGCAACCCTGCACTCACCAGACCTGTTGTTTCTGGACGAGCCTACTTCGGCAGTAGACCCGGAGAACCGCCGCGACTTCTGGGAGAAACTGTTTGACCTGGTGGATGAGGGAAAAACGATACTGGTGTCCACCCACTACATGGACGAGGCCGAGCGATGCCATCAACTGGCAGTGCTGGAAACAGGATCGCTGCGCAAGCAGGGCGCCCCTTCGGCGCTAATGGCAGAGCTGGCAGACCGTGTCGTGGAAATCCGCGGCGGGGACCTGCGTAAGGTAAAGCAACAGGCCCTGCGCCTGCCACAGGTGCAGTCTGCCGCCCAGCAGGGTATGCAATTGCGCGTACTGTTGCGCGCGGACATTAACGCTCCCGCCATCGACATTCTCAGGGGACAGCTGGATACGCCGTCACTGGAATTCAGTATTGCCCGCCCCAGCCTGGAGGACGTGTTCGTCGCCTGCACGGAAGGAGGCAAGGAACGATGAGCAGCGGCCGGCGGATAGGCGCCGTAGCCGGCAAGGAATTCCTGCAGCTGTCGCGAGACCGTGTCACCTTCGGCATGGTAGTGATGATTCCGCTGATCCAACTGCTGCTGTTTGGCTATGCCATCAATACCATGGTTCGCGATATCCCCGTGGCGATAGTTGATTTGAGTGGCAGCGCGGCCGCCAGGGTTATTGTCGAGCAAGTGCGTGTAACTCAGGTGGTGGATATTGTAAGCAGCTACAACACGCCTGCAGAGGCAGAGGCCGCCATCGTTGCCGGGGCCATACGCGCTGCGCTGGTACTGCCGCACGACCTGACCCATCGAATCGCGGGAGGGGAAACGGTGGGGCAGTGGCTGGTAGACGGCTCAGACACCATGGTCGGTTCCGCCCTGCTGGCGCTGCGCAATATGCCGCTCAAGCTGGAGGCCGGCGCACCGGCTGGCGCTTACAGCAGCCAGCCTCCCAGTTTTGAAGTGGCCCTGTTCTTCAACCCGGAGCGCCGCTCAGAAGTGAATGTTGTCCCGGGGCTCACAGCCATCATACTCACCATGACACTGATCCTGTTCACGTCTGCTGCGCTGGTGAGAGAAACGGAACGCGGCAATATGGAGCTGCTGATCACCACACCCATCTACCCCCTGGAACTGATGATCGGCAAGCTGGTGCCCTACGTTTTTGTTGGCATCGTGCAGATCGTCATCATTCTTGGGCTGGGGAGGCTGGTATTCAATGTGCCGCTGAACGGCGCATTCGTCGACCTGGCAATTATCACTCTTGCGTTCATTGCCGCCAGCCTGACCCTGGGGCTGCTCATTTCTACCGTGGCCAAAACGCAGATGCAGGCAATGCAGATGACAGTGTTCATCCTGATGCCGTCCATATTGCTGAGCGGCTTCATGTTCCCCTATGACGCCATGCCGATACTCGCCCAGTACATAGCCGAACTGCTGCCGGCGACGCATTTTATCCGTCTGATACGGGGAGTCTATTTGCGCGGTGCGGAGGCGGGCCAGCTGCTACCCGACATCATCTGGTTACTTGGCTTTACCGTTCTGATGCTGGCAGTAGCCACTAAGCGCTTCCGCAAGTCGCTGGACTGAGCGGGCTAGCTGGCGGCCTGCTGATCAACCCGCTGCAACTGCGTCGCTGCGTCCTGTGGCAGCAGGAACCAACGCAGCTTCTCGCCCTAATCGGATAGCGTGAGTGCGTATTGTTGTCCTTCGCGACTAGGGCGTGTCAGCTCCTGTTCAGCCTGCTCGCAGCGGCAGCGGATACTACTTGGGACACCCATCCCTTTTAATACTTGGGACACCCATCCCTTTAACAATAATACTCAGGACACTCATCCCAAATACTCAAAGACCTCAGGACACCCACCCCAACTCCATCCAATTCAGCCAATGCATTGACCCGCCCACAACTGCTCCATAGTCTGTCCACTAGACCCCCAGGCACCGGACTCATAGAATGACCCTGCCACGCCG
>Ga0209273_10000140_pt1 | contig 140567 bp, 123 predicted proteins | sample tdAd471_FD_187126 | JGI IMG/M metagenome (GOLD analysis project Ga0209273, IMG submission 187126) | Marine sediment microbial communities from the Atlantic coast under amendment with organic carbon and nitrate - tdAd47.1 (SPAdes)... | ecosystem: Environmental > Aquatic > Marine > Coastal >... | reverse complement strand
GGGTGATCAGCGCCGCAGCCAGCAGCGTCAGGGCGATGTAGGGATCGAGAAACAGCACGAACCCGGCGATCAGCAGCGGCGTCAGCGCCGCGACGAACAGCGTCGGCAGGTACTGGCCGAAGTAGGTCTCGAGCTGCTCGACGCCATCGACGAGCGACACGATCACGTCACCGGTGCGCCGCTGGCCGAAGTGCTGCGGACCCAGTTCCACCACCTTGTCGTAAATCCGCTGGCGCAGCCGGGTCTGCACCCGCGCCGCCGTGTGGTGCGCATACATGGTGCGGGCATGTTCCAGAACGCCGCGCAGCACCATGGTCAGCGCCACGCCGATCACCGGAACCAGCAGGTCTTCCACCGGCCGGCCGGCGAACACCGCCGCCAACAGCCAGCCCAGCAGCGCCAGCCGCGCAATGCCCACCGACGCGGCCAAAAGCCCCAACAACACGGTGGCGACGATCCGCCCGCGCTTGCCTTCGGTGAATGCCCATAACCGCCAGTCGAAATACACCTGTGTGTTACCCCCGCAAACAGTGCGGCCCCCGACCACGGGGGCCGGGGGCCGAAGCGCTTGAATTTTGTTTTCGGCCTAGCGCGAACGCAGCTTCGGATCGAGCGTATCGCGCACAGAGTCGCCGAACAGGTTAAACCCGAAAACCGCGAGGGAAATCGCGACACCGGGCCAGATCGCCACCCAAGGAGCCGATTCCGCGAACTCCTCGGCACCGCCCTGCAGCATCAGCCCCCAGGCGGGCGTGGGTTCCTGCACACCGAGGCCGAGATAGCTGAGCGACGCTTCCAAAAGGATGGCCTGTCCGAGGAACGAGGTCAACATGATCAGGTAGGGCGCCATCACGTTCGGCACCATGTGACGAAGAATGATCCGCATGTTGGAAAAACCGAGCGCGCGCGCCGCGTCCACATAGGGAATTTCGCGAATCGCCAGCGCGTTTGAACGCACCACCCGCGCGCATTGCGGAATGAACGGGACGGTGATGGCAATGATTACGTTCTGGGTGCCGGGACCGAGCGTGGCGACAACCGCCAGCGCCAGGATAATCAGCGGAAAGGCCATGACCACGTCGACGATGCGCTGCACCACCAAGTCGAAAATGCCGCCGAAATAAGCGCTGGCAACACCCAGCACCAGCCCCAGGGTGGAGCCGAAGATGGCACAGGTGAAGCCCACCGTCAGCGCCGTGCGCGCACCGTAGATGATACGGGTCAGGAGATCGCGCCCGAACTGGTCGGTGCCGAGCCAGAATTCGGAATCCGGCGGCACCAGCATGTGTTCGAGGGAGTTCTCGGTCGGATTGTAGACGGTCAGGAAATCAGCGAACACCGCCATCAGGATCATCAACACCACGATGGCGCCGCCGGCGGCGCCCAGCGGCTGCTTGCGCAGCATCTCGGAAACCACTTGCGACCAGGGTTTCTTGTCGGAAAGTTCCTCAAAATCGGCTTCGACTTCGATTTCACTTACTGTCGTCATGGCGCGTTTCCTAACTGTAGCGGATGCGCGGATCGAGCCACGCATAGAAGACGTCGACGAAAAGGTTGGTGAACACGAACACCACCACCACCAGCATGACCAATTGCTGGGTCATGGCGAAGTCCTGAGAACCCACCGATTCCACGAACAACCGTCCGAGGCCGTTGAGGTTGAACACCTGTTCGGTGACCACCAGGCCGCCGATCAGGAAAGCGAACTCGATGGCGATGATGGTGACCACCGGCAGCAACGCGTTCTTCAAGGCGTGGCGGTTGATGATCACCTTTTCGATCAGGCCCTTGGCGCGGGCCGTGCGCACGTAGTCCTCACGCAGCACCTCCAAGAGCGCCGAGCGGGTCATGCGGGTGGCCACGGCGGAATAGCGGTAACCGGTGGCCACCGTCGGCCAGAACAACTGCGACAGGTTCCAGACAGGGTCTTCCCATATGGGTTTGAATTGAATGGGCGGCATCCATGGCTCGCCGAGGAATTCCTGGGTCAGGATCAGCATACCCAGGATGATGATGATGCCGAGCCAGAAGGACGGCATGGCGATACCGGCGATGGAAAAGCCACGCACGAAATAGTCGATCCAGGTGTTCTGCTTGACCGCCGAAATGACGCCGAGCGGGATCGAGATGATCACCGCGACGAAAGTCGCCATGATCGCCACCTGCAATGACAGGTGAAACCGCAGGCTGATCTCGGTGGTGATCGGCTGGCCCGTCCACATGGAGGTGCCCAGATCGAAAGTTAGATAGCCTTTAATGAAATCGACAAATTGAAGAAGGATATGCTTATTCAGCCCGAGTTGCTCGCGGCAGAGTTCAATTTCCTTGGGATCGGCGTAAAGCCCTGTACCGGCCAGCCGAACCTCGCAGATATCGCCCGGCACCAAGCGCAGCAGGAAAAACACCAGGATGGCGGCGCCGATCAGGGTCGGAATGACCAATAAACCGCGTTTAAATAAATACTTGCCCATGGACCTGACCTTGGAAGGGTAACGAACGCGTAGCGTCCTGGTAATTGTTGGGAATGCCCGCCCGCCGCCGAAGCGACGGGCGGGTTCCGTTTATTGGAGCCGCTTAGCCCTTGTCCAGCCAGACGTTGTCCAGATGCTGGTTCAGGTAGTGGGACGGCGCGATCTTCCAGCCCTTCACGTAGGAACGGTGCGGGTTGATCTTGTACCACCACAGGGTGATCAGCAGATGGGCCTGGTCGGAGAGCGCAAGCTTCTCGTAGTCGCGAATCAAGCGGCGCTGTTCGGCCTCGTCACCCGACTTGAGGATCTTGTTGTAGATGTCCTCGAGCGGCTGATCCAGGTAGGACGCGTAGTTGTTGCCGGCGGAACCAAGGAACTTGGTGATGTCGGCAATCGGGTTGATGACGGACTGGCAGTTGAAGTCCATCGACACGTCGTACTCTTTCTTCTTACGCAGGGCATCGTAGAACTGCGGCGTCGGCAGCACTTGCTGGTCGACCTTCATGCCGGTCTTGTTCCACTGGTCGATGGCCCAGGTGCCCACCACCTTGTACGGCTGGTCGACACCGCGGTTGGTGAGGGTGAACTTCAGACCCGGCACGCCGGCTTCCGCGAGAAGCTTGTTGGCTTCGGCGCGAGCCGCCTTGATGTCGGTGCCATAGCCCTTCAGCTTGGTCAGTTCGTCCTTGGTCGCGGCCAGCTTGTGGCTCGGGAACACGACGCCGCCAACGGTCTTCACGATGGCGATCCGGGACAGGTACTTGGAGCCGCCCCAGCGATCGAGGCCGAGGGTCAGCGCCTGACGCACGCGGGCATCGTCGAACGGCTTCTTCTTGTGGTTCGGCGTCGCCAGCAGCACGCAGTTCCAGTCGCTTTCCTGGACGGTGATCTTGTCGCCCAGGGCTTTTACGAGATCGTCACGCGCTTTCGGCGGGAAGCCACGGAACTCGATGGCGGCGCGGTCACCACGGATGGCCTGGATGGAAAGCGCCATCTTGGCGGACGTGATGGCCTTGAAGCCGTCCAGGTAAGGGCGCCCCTTGATGTAGTATTCGGGGTTCTTCACGCCTTCCAGGAACGAGCCCTGCTGGTGCTGCACGAACTTGTACGCGCCAGTGCCGTTGATGTTGGTCTTGTGCCAGGCATAGCCGTGCGCATCCAAATCCTTCTTCGCATAGGTGAAGTTGAACGGAGTCGCCAAGGCCGGGATGAAGCTGCCGGTCGGGAACGCCAGCTTGAAGACCACGGTGTGATCATCAGGCGTGGTGACCGATTCGACCGCCTTGAAGAACGATTTCCGCGCGCTCGGAACACTCTTCGGCGGGAAAATGATCTTGTCGTAGGTCGCCTTGATGTCGGCCGAGGTCAGCGGCGTGCCGTCGTGGAACTTGACGCCGTCGCGGATCTTGAAGGTGTAAACGGTACCGCCTTCGGTCGGCTTCGGCACGTCACCGACGCACAGGTCGCAGACGAAGTCGGACGGATCCGACGGGTTGTCCGGGTTAACGCGGATCAACAGGCTGTAGAACGGACGAATGCGATGCACCATCGCATAGGTCGTTTCGATGTGGCCATCGTAGCTCGGCGCTTTGCCGGGCACGACGAAGTTGAGAACGCCGCCATGTTTTGGTTTCATGTCGGCGGCATTGGCGAAAGCGCCGCTCAGGGCCACACCGGCCCCGACAACACCGGCAATCGCCAGCTTGGCTGATAGATATTTCATCTCGGTCTCCTTCCCAGTGAAATTAGGAACCTCCCAGTTCCCGCTTAATGCGGCACCCCGGCCAAGGAGCGCTCACACCTCTGTACAGGCCACCCAGTGGCCTGGTTTGACTTCCCTGAATTCGGGAATCTGTTGTTTGCAGCTATCCACCACTTTCGGGCAACGCGGATGGAAGACGCAACCGGACGGCGGATTGATCGGGCTCGGAATCTCGCCCTTGATGATCTTGTGCTCGCGTCCCTTCTCCAGGTCCGGATCGGGAATCGGCACGGCCTCCAGCAACGCTTGGGTATAGGGATGCAGCGGGTTGTCGAACAACTCGTCACAATCGGCGAGCTCGACCATGTGGCCCAGATACATCACCGCCACCCGGTGGCAGATGTGGCGCACGACGCTCAGGTCGTGGGAAATGAACAGATAGGTCAGCCCGAATTGCTCGCGCAGATCCTCCAAAAGGTTGATCACCTGTGCCTGGATCGACACGTCCAGCGCCGAGACCGCCTCGTCGCAGATGATGAACTCGGGGTTCATGGCGAGCGCCCGGGCAATGCCGACGCGCTGGCGCTGACCGCCCGACATCTCGTGCGGATAGCGGTCGAAGAAGTTGGCCTTGAGCCCGCAGGTGGTCAGCAGTTCCACGGCGCGCTGGCGGCGGTCTTCCTCGTTCGGGATGATGTTGTGGACGCGCATGGGCTCGGTCAGGATTTCGCCGATCTTCATGCGCGGGTTCAGGGAACTGAACGGATCTTGGAAGATCACCTGGATCTTCTTGCGGATATCGATCATCGACTTGTCGTCGAGGCCGTTGATGTCTTGGCCGTGGAAGATGATCTCGCCCGACGTCGGGTCCTCGAGCTGCAGGATGCAGCGCCCGGTGGTGGTCTTGCCGCAGCCGGATTCACCCACCAGACCGAGGGTCTCGCCCTTCATGATCTGGAAGCTGATACCGTCGACGGCCTTCACCGAGGCCACCACCCTTTGCACGAACACGCCTTCCGTCACCGGGAAATGCATCTTCAGGTTCCGGACGTCGATCAGGAGTTCGTCGGTGGGCTTGCCGCGGAACTGTGAATCGTTGCGCACGGCCGCATTAGTGGTCGCGGTCATGAGGCCTCCTTCATGGCGGCAGCGACGGCTTCCTTATGGAAGCAGGCCGTCTTGTGTCCTTCGGCGACGGCTTCGAGCGCCGGGAAGCCCTTGACGCATTCCTCGGTGGCGAAGCGGCAGCGCGGACGGAACGCGCAGCCGTCGTCGAGCAATGTCAGGTCCGGCGGCTGGCCCTCGACCGGGTCGAGCTTGGCCTGGCGCGGCTGGTCCATGCGCGGCACCGATTTCAGCAGTGCCAGCGTATAGGGATGGTGCGGCCGGTAATAGATGTCCGACGCCGTGCCCGATTCGATGATCTTCCCGGCGTACATGACGTTGACCCGGTCGGCGTAACGCGCCACGACGCCCAGGTTATGGGTGATGATAATCATCGCCACGCCGAGTTCTCGGGTCAGGTTCTTCATCAGCTCCAGGATCTGCGCCTGGATGGTCACGTCGAGGGCGGTCGTCGGTTCGTCGGCGATAATCAGCTTCGGCTCGCAGGCGAGCGCCATGGCGATCATCACGCGCTGGCGCATGCCGCCCGAAAGATGGTGCGGATACTGCTGCAGGCGCCGTTGCGGCTCCGAGATGCCGACCATGCCAAGCAGGTCGATGGCGCGCTGTTGCGCCTCCTCCTCGGTGGCATTGGTATGCGTCAGCATGGTCTCGGTGAGCTGCAGGCCGATGGTCAGCACCGGATTGAGCGATGTCATCGGCTCCTGGAAGATCATCGAGATGTCCTTACCGCGGACATCGCGCATCTCTTCTTCCGGCAGTTTCACCAAGTCGCGCCCGGCGAATCGGATCTCACCGTCGACGATCTTTCCCGGCGGCCAAGGAATGAGGCGCAGGATGGACATCGCCGTCACGGATTTTCCGCAACCGGATTCTCCCACCACAGCCACCGTTTCGCCCTCGTCCACAGTGTAAGAGACCCCGTCCACCGCCTTTACGACGCCGGCCGAAGTGAAAAACTGTGTCTTAAGGCGGTCGATCTCTAAAAGAGTCGCCACGTATCCTCCCTAAGTATTTTTTTTATCCTCGCTCATTGTTCGAGTGAGGCTGAGGCCACGGTAGATATCCCTTCGCGCACTGTCAATTGTCAAAAACGGCGAAAAGCGTGCGTCTAAGACTACCGCGTCACGGAAATCGCATCTTTGCACTTTTTTTCAATCCGCATAAGCGCTTATATCGCTCCGTCACCATCCAATACCATGACCAGGGAGGAACCGATGTCATCGGAACAGTTCGAAGCCGGCTTGAAATGCCGGACCGAGGTACTGGGCGAGGAATACGTGGAAAAGTCGCTCGCCGGCGCCGACGACTTCAACCGGGATTTTCAACGGATGGTCACCGAATACTGCTGGGGCGGCTCGTGGGGGCGCGGCGTCCTGGAAAAGCGCGACCGCTCGATCCTCAATCTCGGCATGCTGGCGGCATTGAACCGCTCACATGAATTCAAGCTGCACTTCCGGGGCGCCATCAACAACGGGCTCAGCCTCCGGGAACTGCGCGAAATTCTCATTCAGATCACCATCTACTGCGGCGCGCCCGCCGGCGTCGAGGCCTTCCGCCTGGCGCGCGAGGTGCTGGCCGATATGAACATCGACCCTTCCCACATGGACCAGGAGACATCATGAAACCGGAAAAACTGGGCTTTATCGGCCTCGGCCAAATGGGTGGCCCGATGGCCACCAACATCGCCAAGGGCGGCTTCGACCTCAGCGTATACGACAAGGCCGGCACGCAGGAGCGCGCGCCCGAGGGCACCCGGATCATCGGCGACACCCCGGCGCTGGCACGCGCCGTCGACACCATTTTCCTGTCGGTTCCCGACGGCAAGGCGTCGCTCGCCGTGATCGACGAGATCGTTGCCACCGAGGACCGGCGCGCCGGCGTCATCATCGACCTTTCCACCATCGGCCCCGCCGCCGCGCGCGAAGCCGACGCGCGCTGCAAGGCCGCCGGCATCGTCTATATGGACGCGCCGGTTTCCGGCGGCCAGGGCGGCGCCGTCGCCGGCACCATCGCGGTCATGCTGTCCGGCCCGAAAGCGGTGAAGGAGGCGCACGACGACGTGCTCCACAGCTTCGCCAAGAACCCCTTCCACGTGGGCGAGGAAGCGGGCCAGGGCCAGGCGTTGAAGATTCTCAACAACTACCTTTCCGGCACCGCGCTCGCGGCAACCTGCGAGGCCATGCTCTACGGCGTTTCCCAGGGGCTCGACATGAAGACCATGCTCGACGTGGTCAACGTCTCCACCGGGCGCAACTCGGCGACCGAGGAGAAGTTCCCGAACCGGGTGCTGACCGAGACCTTCAAGGGCGGTTTCGCCACGGCGCTGTTGGCCAAGGACATCAACCTGTTCCTCGACAACGCCCATAACGCCGGCACGCCGACCCAGGTGGCCGACATCGTCGGCGCGGTGTGGAACGACACCGACGAGACCCTGCCGGGCTCCGACATCATGGAGCTCTACCTGCTGATGCGCGACGGCAAGGTCGAGCGCACCGGGGGCGAATAGCCGAGGCTCAGTCCCCGGCCTCGTTCAGATAGTTCTCGAACAACAGCGGGAAGGCACTCAGTGGCCCCGGAATCTCCACCGGGGCGACCGCGTGCAGGTAGCTCTCGTCCAGTTCGGCGAAGGACGTGACGCCCAGCAGGCCGAGGCAGATGTGGATCTCGGTCTGCAGCAGTTCCAGCATCCGCACCACGCCTTCGCGCCCCTTGGCGCCCAAGGCCATGCCCTGCAGCCGGCCGAGGCCGACCGCGTCGGCGCCCATGGCCATGGCCTTGACCACGTCGGTGCCGCGCATGAACCCGCCATCGACGACGATCTCGGCCTTGCCGTCGACCGCCTTGACGATCTCCGGCAGCACGTCGAGGCCGCCGCGCCCGTGGTCCAACTGCCGCCCGCCGTGGTTGGAGACGTAGACCACGTCGATGCCCTGCTCGACGCAGAGCGCCGCGTCCTCGGCGGTGGCGATGCCCTTCAGGATGATCGGGATGTCGAAGGTGTCCTGGATGCGCTTCACGTCGTCCCAGGTGAAGCGGTACTGCCATTCCTCGGCCTGCTTCACCCGGCGTGACGTGGTCCGGTAACGCTTCGCCAGGTCGCGCTCGCGCCGGCCGTAGTAGTCGAGGTCGACGGTAAAGGTGAAGCCGATGTAGCCGGCCTGGATGGCGCGGCGGATGTGATCGTCGACGTAGTCCGGATCGCCGCGCACGTAGAGCTGGAAGATCTTCGGGTACTCGACCGCCTCGGCAACGGCTTCCAGGCCCGGCTCGGCGCGCGACGACAGCATGTGCAGCACGCCGCTGTCGGCCGCCGCCAGCGTCGGCGCGATGCCGCCTTCCGGGATGAAATCCTGCAAAGACCCGATCGGCGCCAGCACGATGGGCAGGTTCAAGTCCTGGCCCAACAGCCTGCCGCCGCAATCGATATGCTCGACGTCGCGCAGCACGCGCGGGCGGAAGCCCACGGTATCCAGCGCCAGGCGGTTGCGCCGTTGCGTGGTTTCCGTGTCGGCACCGCCCATCAGGTAGTCCCAGGTCTGGACCGTGAGGTTCTGCTTCGCCGCCTTGGCGAATTCGTGCAGGGCTTCGAATTCCTGGAAGTCGCCGATGGTATTGTCAGTCGTCATGTTTTCGTCTCTCCCCCTCGGCCGTGGACCGGTCTCGCCAGCACGATCACCGCGTCGCGGTCGGCATAAACGTATTCCCCCGGGCGGATCACGATCCCGCCCATGTTCAAATTATCGCCGGCGCGGCCGATGCCGTCCGTGCGCGGCCGCATGGCGGTGGCCGCCACCGCCTTGACGCCGAAATCCAGTTCCGTGAACTCATGGCTGTCGCGGATGGCGCCGTTGAAGATCAAGCCGGCCCAGCCGTGTTCCTGGGCCAGTGCCGCGATATTGCCGCCGCAGAGCGCGCGCCGGGCGGAACCACGCCCATCGACCACCAGCACCTTGCCGCCGCCGCCCTGCACCAGGATGTCGCGGAGCCCCTTGTTGTCCTCGAAGGTGGCGAAGGTGACGACCTCGCCGTGGAAATCCTCGCGCGCCGCGAAATCGCGGAACTGCAGCTCGCAGACTCGCGCGTCCGGGTGGTCGTCGCAGATGTCGGCGGTGCGGATGATGGTCCTGGCATCGGCCATGTCGGTTGTGTCCTCCCTGGTTCACCGGCGGCGTAATTTACGGCCCCAACGGCGACACTGCAATTCCCCTACGCCTTCCCTACCCCTGGCCTACCCCTGGCCTACCCCTGGCCTCGATCGCGTTCGCGGAAGACGAACACCAAAAGCACCACACCGAGCCCCGTCACCGCCGCCGACACCAGCCAGCCGGCGGCATAGTCGCCGCCGTAGGCATCGAGCGCGGCGCCGAACAGCACCGGCCCGAGGAAGCCGCCGATATGCACGCCGACCATGTTGAAGCCGACGGCGGACCCGGCCAGCCGGGGCTCCACCGCCTCCACCGCGATCGCCTGCGCCACCGGCGCGAAGGACGCGATGGTGACACCGAGCCCCGCCGTCAGCACCAGCGCCACCCAAAGCCCGCCCGCCGGCGCCAACGCCATCAGCGCCAGCCCCAGAGCCGCGAAGCCGCAGATCCACGCCGTCAGCACCCGGCGCCGGCCGCCGAAGGCCTTGTCGCTGACCATGCCCCAGCCGACCCGCGCCAGCGCGCTCGCGGTCTGCGCCAGGCCCATGGCGAAACCGGCCATGGGCTGGCTGGCGCGCACGGCTTCGGTCAGGAACAGCGTCAAAAAGCCGAAGAAGTTGGTCTGGCCCATGTTGAGCATTCCCGACAGCACCGTATAGACCGAGAAATTCCGGTCGCGCACCACCTCGCCGATATTGGCGAGCGGGTTGCGCCGCGCCTCCGGCGGAACCTGACGGTCGAACTTGAACAGGCTGAAACACAGACACCCGTTGGCGAAAATCAACGCCGCCACGCCGAACATCAAGGTCTGCCAATGGACGAATTCGGCCAAGGCGCCGTTTCCCGCGGCCAGCACGCCGCCGATGGGCACGCCGACTTGTTTCAGGCCCATGGCGAGGCCGCGGCGTTCGCTCGGAAACCATTCCAGGACACCGCGCGCCGTCGACGGGTTCGACATGGAATAGCCGAGCCCCATGCAGACCATGGCGGCGATGCAGGCGGCGTAGCCGGGCGCGAAGGCGATCACCAGCGCGCCGACGACCATCATGGCATGCGCGATCACCAGCGCATGGCCGATGCCGAAACGGTCGGTGATGCCGCCGGCCGGCATGGAACCCACCGCCTGCGCCCCGTAATAGGCGGACACAAAGGTGCCGAACAGCGCCGCCGAGAGGTCCAATTCACCGGTGATCGCCGGCGCCATGGCCATCACCGAGACCACGTTCAGGGTCCCCACCACGTGCGACAGGATCAGGATCGGCAGCCGCCGGACCCAGGGATTGTCCGCCGCTTCCGGCGTCGCCCCGGACGCGCTCATGCGGTTTGCAGGGGATGGCCGTCCATGCCGTCCGCCGCCAGGCCGACATGGCGCAGCATGGTCGGCGCCACGTCGACGGCGGAACTGGGCCCGGCATGGACGCTCCCGGCGGTGAAGCCGGCGCCGATGGCAATCAGGAACGGGTTCTGTTCGTTTGTCCCGAGGCCGCCGTGCTGGCCGTTGCCGGACCGGGTCTCGGTGCTGAAACGGTTGAAGAAGGCGTCGCTGATGCCGGCGACGCCAAACTCGTTCCGGGCTTCCGACTTGGCGCCGTCGACGGCGATCGCCAATGCACCGTCCGTGCGCTGGCCGAGCGCCGTCAAACCGTCACCGGCGTGGACGGTGCCGACGCCTTCGACGCCCGCCAGCCATTCCACGATCGCGTCCAATCGGCCGCGCGCATCGGGCGCCAGGTAGATGAAGGCGCTGAGCCCCTGCGAGGCGACCACGCAATCGTGCGACTCGCGGTCTTGCTTGAATCCCGCCGCGATCAGTTCCGCTTCCAAATCGACGATCCGCCCGACCGTCTCGTGGCCGTGGTCGGAGCCGATCAGAAGCAGAATGTCCTCGCCCGCCGCGTTCAATTCCGCGACCACGTCCGCCACCCGCCCGGCGTTGGCATCGGCGGCGGCCAGGACCGCGCGGTGTTCGGCGGAACCCAATTGGCGGTCGTGCTGGGTGTGGTCGGGCTCGCATTGCCACAGGACGGCGGTGCGCGGCTTGCGGCCCCGCACCACTTCGTCGATGAAGCGGGTGGTCATGGCGGTGTCGCCGGCGGCGTCGTGGCTGACGTCCAGGTGCTCGGGCCCGGTGATCGGCGCAAGGCCGGGGCCGTAGGAACCGCTCCGGTGATAGACGTGGCCGTGGCCGTCCGGGTCCTGGAAATAGGCCGCGCCCGGCGAGACGTTGGAATAGACGATGTTGCCGCCATGGGTCTCGACCCGCTCTGCCAGGGTCGGCACGCGAAGCGTCGTGCCGGTGGCCTTCAACAGGCGGTCGCGGAAATCGGGCGCGCCGGCGGTCAGCGGCACCAGCCCCTCGCCCTCGTCCAGCGCCACGGCGTTGCCTTGAAGCCCGTGCTTCGCCGGATGACAGCCGGTGGCGATGGAAGCGGACGTGGTGCGGGTGGTCGACGGAAAGACGCTCCGGTGCGCCATGAACCGCCGCCCGTCGCCGGCCAGGCGGCAGAGGTTGGGGGTCAGTTCCGGCGTCAGCAGATCGGCGCGGAGCCCGTCGCAGATCACCAAGATGGCACGTTTTTCGGTCATGATCTCGGCTCCCTTCTCCGACTATGCGCCCAGCCGCACCAACGCGTCCACCGCGATCACGCCGGTGCCGGCGCGGCCGACCATCAGCGGATTGATCTCCGCCTCCAAAACCTTGGCGTCGGCGAGCGCCAGGCGCGACAGGGCCGAAACCGCAGCCGCCAGCGCCGCCACGTCGCCCTCCGGCAGGTTGCGGTACCCGCGGATCACCGCCAGGCCCTTGACATCGGCGATCATGGCACGGGCCTGGGCCTCGTCCACGGGCGCCGGGCGCACGGCGGCGTCCTCGTAGATTTCCGTCGTCACGCCGCCCATGCCGAGCACCACGACGGGGCCGGCCTCGGCATCCAGCCGGTAGCCGAGCAACACTTCCGCCACCGCCGACACCATCGGCTCGACCAGGATGCCCTCGAGCCGCGCGTCGGGCGCATAAGATTTCGCCGACGCCCAAATCGCCGCCATCGCCGTCTTCAGCGCCGCCGCATCGTTGAGGCCCAGCGCCACGGCGCCGGCTTCCGTCTTGTGCGGCAGATCGGGCGAGACGACCTTGGCCGCCACCGGATACGAAAGACCGCCGGGAATGTCCGCGTCCGGCCCCGAAAGTGTGAGCGCGCGCGAAACCGGAATGCCCAAATCCGCCATCACCCGGCGCGAGCGAGCTTCGTCCAGGGTGCCGGGCTCGGCGCCGGCGATGTCGATTTCAGGCCGGGCGAGGTCGGGGATCGATGCCGGAGCCTCGTGGTTCAAAAGTGTCCGCACCGCATCGGCGCAGGCCTCCGGCGTGCGGAAGGCGGCGACCCCGCCGGCCGCGAGTCCGGCCAGCGATTCCGGCGCGTCCGGCGCGATGAAGGCGGCCAAGGGCTTACCGGTCTTGGGCGCGGCAACGATGGGCGCGACGGCGAGCTCGGGATGAAACTGCCCGGACGAGCCGACCACGGCCACCACCGCGTCGATACCGTCGTCCGTCAACAGCACCTCGAGCGCCGCGCCGTAGACGCCCTCGCGCGTGCCGGCCATGGTCAGGTCGATCAGCCGCCCATGCCCGAGATCGAGGCCGAATTCCGCCAGTCGCGCATGCAGCCGATCGGGTGCCGCCACCAGTTCAAGCCCGCTGGCGCCCAGCCGGTCGACCACCATGGCGGCACCGCCGCCCGTCGTGGTGACCACGGCGACGCGCTTTCCCCTGGCAGGCTCGGAGCCCAACGCCAGGCGCGGCAATTCGAGCAGCGTCTCCATCATATCGACGCGCATGATGCCGTGATGGCGCAAGAGCGCATCGATGGCGGCGTCCGGCCCGGCGACGGCGCCGGAATGCGACACCGCCAACTCGCGCCCCACGTCGGAGCGGCCGAGCTTGTAGGCGATCACCGGCTTCCCCGCCGCGTGCGCGCGCCGGGCGGCGCGCCCGAGCGCCGCCGCATCGCGGATGCCTTCCATGAACAACAGGATGGCATCGGTGTTGCCGTCGTCGACCAGGATTTCCATCAACTCGCCGACACCCAGGTCGGCCTCGTTGCCGATGGACAAGAGCGACGAGAAGCCGATGCCGCGTGCCGCGCCGCGGGAGATCATCGCGCCCAGGATCGAGCCGCTCTGCGAAATCACGCCCAAGCGCCCCGCCGGCAGGGTTTCCATTTCCAGGATGGCATTGATGGAAAGCGTCATCGGCGTGTTCAGGTCGATGGTGCCCATGGAGTTGGGACCGATGATGCGCATACCACCGGCATGGGCGGCGGCGACAATGCGTTGCTGTTCGGCCATACCGTCGGCGCCGGTTTCGGCGAAACCGTCGGAATAGATGGTCGCCACCTTGACGCCGGCCGCGGCGCAATCCTCCACCGCCGCCAGGACGAACCGCTTCGGTACCATGATCAGCGCCTGTTCGACCCCGCCGGCCCCCTTGGCATTCGCTTCGGCGAGCGTCGGATAGGCGGGCACGCCCTGCACTTCGTCGCGGTTGGGATTGATCGGCACCACCCGACCGGCATAGCCGTGCGCCTTCAAGAAGCGCTGCGGGCGGCCGGTGTTCTTGCCCGGATCGCCCGAGGCGCCGTAGATGGCGACGGCGTCGGGGCGCAGGAGCGCATCGGCGAGGCTGCGTTCGCTCATTGCCGCCCTAGTCGGCTTTCGGCGGGCGCTGCGAGAAGCGCCGGTCGAAGACGATCTCGGCCAGGCGGTTCTTCATCATCTCCAGCGAACCGCCGGCGATCTGCCAGCCCCGCGTGCGGCGGAAACAATATTCGACCAATGAATCCTGGCTGTAGCCGGCAGCGCCCATGACCTGCATGGCCTCGTTGGCGGCGGCGAAGCCGGCCTGGTTGCAGGCATACTTGGCCATGGTCGTCTCTTCCGCAGACGGCAGGCCGCCATCGGCGTTGGCCGCGGCGCGGTAGAGCAGCAGGCGCGCCGCCTCCAACTGCACCTTCAGTTCCGCGAACTTCCATTGCAGCCCCTGGAACTCGCAGATCGGCCGGCCGAACTGCTTCCTTTCCAACGCATGGTCGCGGGCAATGTCGAAGGCAAGCTGGCCGAGCGCCAGCGAGCGTGTCGAGTTGCCGATGCGCTCGACGTTGAAGCCGGCGATCTGTTTCTTGAATCCGCCGGGGCCGAGGATGACGTTTTCGGGGCCGATGTAGAGGTTGTCGAAATAGAGCTGCGCCCATTCCTCGCCACCCAGGTAGCGCACCGGCTGGCCATGGGTGAAACCGTCCATGCCCTTCTCGACCACCACCGAGCCGATACCGCCGACGCCGGGGCCGAAGCGCACGTAGGCGAGGATGTAGTCGGCCTCGGCGCTGTGGGTACCGAACACCTTGGTGCCGTTGATGCGAAAGCCGTCGCCGTCGGGCGTCGCCGAGGTGATGAGATCGGTCACCGCCGAGCCGGCTTCCGGCTCGCTCATGCCGACCGTGATGATCTTCTCGCCGGCCAACAGCGGGGTGAGGAAGCGGCGGCGCTGTTCCTCGTCGGCGTATTCGGCCAGCGTGCGAATGGCGCCGAAGTTACCGGCCTGGATGACGTCGGCGCTGCGCGGGCAGACGCCGGCGACGGTCTCGATGGCGATCACCGCGTCCATCAGGCTGCCGCCGATACCGCCGGCGTCTTCCGCGATGGTGATCCCCAACAGGCCCTGTTCGGCCATCATCTTGGCGACGTCGCGGGGAAAGCCGTCTTCGTGGGCACGGGCCAGCGCGCCCGTGGCCAGGTGCCGTTCGGCGAAACCGCGAACCGAGTCGCGGAACATTTTTTGCTCTTCGGAAAGTTCGAAGTTCATCATGATCAGTGTTTCAGTCGAAAAATCTCGGGTTGATCCGGTTGCAGGCTTACCCATGGCTTTTCGCCCAGGCTCTTCGGCGGTTCAACGCTTTTCTTCGATTCCCGCCCCGGCTCGCCTCAAGTTACCGCCCGAAGATCAGGCGCGCGCGACCTTGGCGGTGAAGATATAGCCGGCGTTACGCACGGTCTTGATGAACTCCGGTTTTCCGGGATTGGGCTCGATCTTCTTCCTGAGCCGCACCACCTGCACGTCGACGCTGCGGTCGAAGGCGGGGGTATCGAGGCCGTGGGTGAGGTCCAGCAACTGGTCGCGGCTGAGCACCCGGTTGGGGTGCTCGACCAGGGCCTTCAGCAGGTTGAATTCACCGCTGGAAAGGGAAATCTCGCGACCCTCCGGATCGGTCAGGGAACGGCTCAGCGCGTCCAGGCGCCAGCCATTGAAGGCATAGGCGTCGCTCTCGGCCGGCTGGGCGTCGGCTTCCCCGCCGCCCTTGGCACCGGCGGCAAGCCGGCGCAGCACGCTGCGCACCCGGGCCAGCAACTCGCGCGGCTCGAACGGCTTGGACAGATAATCGTCGGCGCCGACCTCCAGGCCGATGATCTTCTCCGTGGTTTCCGCGCGCCCAGACAGGATCACCACGCCGACGTCGGACTTGGCCTTCAACTCGCGCGTCAGGCTGAGACCGTCGGCGCCGGGAAGGCCGAGGTCCAGAACCACGAGATCGATATCCTCTTGCGTCACCAGATCGACGAGCCCGTCGCCGGACGGCAGGGTAAACACCTGGAAACCTGCGTCCTCGAGCATCATGCCGACGATCTCGCGGATGTCGGGCTCGTCATCGACGATTAGAATCCTGCTCCCATCGGCCATGCGGCCTGCCTCCCCCCGGAAATGCTCCCTTTTGTGCCGGCGGCGGCCCGGAAACGCCGCCGGAATGGCTTTTACTTGCCGATCACGCTTAAAATACCACCGTGACGGAAGCCCTTACAACCTCGCTGCCTGACGAGCGGCAATTGAGCCGCGCGCGCGGCAGGTTCCTTGCCGCCATCGGCGCATGGATCACGGTGGTCACCGTGTTTTTCGTCAGTGATCCGTTCGGCCTTCCCTTCGGCCCGCTGGTGACCATCACCGCCGTCGCCGCCGTCCTGGGCGCGGCGCTGGTGGCGGAACTGACGCTGGTCGGCGGTCTCGCCCAGAGCATGAGATCGGCGCGCCAGAGCGGCGAGCGGTTGCAGGATTTCACCGAGGCCGCATCCGACTGGCTGTGGGAAATGGATGCGGAGTTCCGCTTCGTCTATGCCTCGGACCGGTTCTACGAACTGTCCGGGCTCACGCCGGCGGAATTTCTGGGGCGCCGACAGGACCTGGCGGCGGAGGCCGCGCCGGCGAGCCAGGAATGGCGCGCACACCTGGAAAACCTGCGCCGCCAGCTCCCGTTCCGGGATTTCACCTATCCCGAACGGGCCGGCAACGGCGAGGTCCACTGGTTCCGCCTCAGCGGCATTCCGAAATTCGACGACGACGGCAACTTCACTGGCTACCGGGGCACCGGCACCGACATCACCAGCGAAGTGCGGGCGCGCGAGGAGGCGGTGGAATCGACGCTGCGTTTTCTCGACGCCATGGAACACGTCACCGACGGCATCGCGTTCTGGGACGCCGACGACCGTTTCGTGCTCTGCAACCGGCGCTACCGGGACCAGGCGGGACCGGCGGTGGAGCGACTGGTGCGCGGCGGCACCTACGCCGATTTCCTGCGCGACGTCTTTGCCTCCATGGCCGACCCGCCGGCGCCCGAGGTGCGTGAAAAGTGGATCGCCAAGAACCGCGTCGCCGGCGAGCCGCTGGAGATCAACCGCGACGGCCGCTGGCTTCTGCTGCGCAACGACCGCACCCCCGACGGCAGTATCGTCAGCGTCGTCACCGACATCACTGAGGTGCGCCAGCGCACCCAGGAACTGAGGCGCGTCGTCGACACGGTGCCGTTGCTGCTCGCCTACGTCGGCCAGGACGGCTGCTATCAGTTGGTCAACCGCACCTTCGAGGAATGGCTGCAGCTCGAACAGGCGAAGGTGTACGGCAAGCGGGTAGGCGAGCTGTTGGGCGACCACACGGTCGTCGGCCACGCCGAGGAGGTGGCGGCGGCGGCGCTGGAAGGCAAGGCGGCGCGGTTCGAGGCGCGCATTCCCTACAAGGGCGGCCCGTTGCTGCCGGGCTACCGCGGCGCCCGGGTACTGGAAGTCACGTTCACGCCCAACCTCGATACGGACGGCCGGGTGGCGGGCTTCTTCATCGCCGCCAGCGACATCACCGAGCGCGGCCTCGCCGCCCAGCAGCTGCACCAGGCCCAGAAGATGGAAGCCATCGGCCAGCTCACCGGCGGCGTCGCGCACGACTTCAACAACCTGCTGGCGATCATGGTCGGCAGCCTCAATCTGTTGCAGGAACGCGCCGGCGACGAACGCCAGGAGAAGCTCTTGGCGGCGGCGTTGCGCGCTGCCCGGCGCGGCGGCGAGTTGACCCAGCGCCTGCTCGCCTTCGGCCGGCGCCAGGCGCTGGTCTCGGAGATCACCGACGCCAACCGGCTGATCGAGGGCCTGACCGAGCTCTTGAGCCGCACGCTCGGCGTCGGCATCGAGGTCGAGACCCGCTTCGGCGAGGAGTTGTGGCTGATCGACGTCGACCGCGGCCAGTTGGAGAACGCCTTGATCAACCTGGCGATCAACGCCCGCGACGCCATGCAGGGGCGCGGCACGCTCCGGGTGGAAACCGACAACGTCGTGCTCGACCGTCTCTATACCCGCCAGTTCGAGGACCTCAGACCCGGCAGTTACGTGATGATCGCCGTCAGCGACACCGGTGCCGGCATGGCGCCGGACGTCCTGGAACGCGCCATCGAACCGTTCTTCTCGACCAAGGAAACCGGCCAGGGCGGCGGGCTCGGGCTCAGCATGGTCTATGGTTTCACCAAGCAGTCCGGCGGCCAGGTGCGGATCTATTCGGAGCCCGGCGAAGGCACCACCGTGCGCCTCTACCTGCCGGCCCAGGACCGCGACGGCGAGGCGGCCGAGGCTTCGGCGCCGACGGCGGCGGCGGCGAATGCCGCCAGCGGCGAACGCATCTTGGTGGTCGAGGACGACGCCGAGGTCCGTGCCGTCACCGTCGGCATGCTGCACGAGCTCGGCTACGCCACCCTGGAGGCGGAGACCGGCGAACGTGCCATCGAGATCGGCGCCGGCGACGCGGCCTTCGATCTGGTGTTCTCCGACGTGTTTCTGGCCGGCGGCATGAACGGGCCGGAAGCGGTGGCGGAAATCCGCAAACTGCGCCCGGACGTGGCGGTGCTGTTCACGTCGGGCTTCAGCGCCGATCATTTCGCCGATACGGCGCCCATCGGCGACGGCGCGCCGCTTTTGGCCAAGCCTTTCGAGCTCGGCGATCTGGCGGCGCGCCTGCGCGAATGCCTGGGCGACGCGGAATCCCGCTGAGGCATGGATTGCTGCACCGCAAAATGACTCTTGGCGGAACCCGCCCGGAAGGGTAAGAGTCGGGGCCATTCAAGCCCGTTCCATCCAGCCAGCAGAGAGTTGTTTCCATGTCCCACGAATTCATCACCGCCGAAAAGCGCGGCAACGTCGGCATCATCACCCTCAACCGCCCGGAGGCCCTGAATGCGCTCTGCGCCGGCCTGGTGCGGGAAGTGGCGGAAGTGGTCGACGCCTACGAGGCCGACGACGAGATCGGCTGCATCGTCGTCACCGGCTCCGAGAAGGCCTTCGCCGCCGGCGCCGATATCAAGGAGATGCAACCCAAGTCCTACATGGAAGCCTACAAGGAAGATTTCATCACCAAGGACTGGGAACGCCTGGCGTCGTGCCGGAAGCCGGTCATCGCCGCGGTCGCCGGTTTCGCGCTCGGCGGCGGCTGCGAGGTGGCGATGATGTGCGACATGATCATCGCCGCCGACAACGCCAAGTTCGGCCAGCCGGAGATCACGCTGGGCATCCTGCCGGGTGCCGGCGGCACCCAGCGCCTGACCCGCTACGTCGGCAAATCCAAGGCCATGGACCTCTGCCTCACCGGCCGCTTCATGGACGCCGAGGAGGCCGAGCGCGCGGGCCTGGTGGCCCGGGTGGTGCCGCTGGCGGACCTCATGGACACCGCCCTCGAGGCCGCCGGCAAGATCGCCGGCATGTCGCAGACGGCGGCGATGATCACCAAGGAATCGGTCAATCGCGCCTTCGAGACGACGCTGGCCGAGGGCATCCGCTTCGAGCGCCGGATTTTCCACTCGCTGTTCGCCACCGAGGACCAGAAGGAAGGCATGGCCGCCTTCGCCGAGAAGCGCAAAGCCGAATGGAAAAACCGCTAACGGGAGGTCCGTCATGGGACGCATGCAACTTGCCGTGATCGCGGCGCTGGCCACGCTTTTCCTGGCCCAGCCGGCCGCCGCGCAATTCAACCCGCTGTCGATCATCAAGGGCGCGGTGGAAGCCGCCGTCGAGGACCGCAGCGCCGACGACATCGCCAAGGACGCCGAGATCAAGACCAAGATCACCGCGCGGGTCATCGACAAGCTGGGCTCGGAGGTGATTTCCATCAACGCCGACGTCTACGAGCAGGACGTGATGCTCACCGGCGCGGTCGAAAAGTCAGATATCAAGGCCAAGGCCGGTAAGCTGGCGGGCGGCGTAGACGGCGTGAAGAAAGTCCTCAACGAAATCCTGGTGATCGAGCCGGTGGCGCAGAAGAAAGGCGCCGTCGAGGGTTTCGTCGACGACACCGTGATCGACACCAAGATCAACGGGCTGTTGCTCGACGGCAAGGGCGTCAACGTCACCAACTTCCGCTGGCGCTCGGTACAGGGTCACGTCTTCCTGTTCGGCCGCGCGCTGTCGGCGGCGGAAAAAACCAAGGCCATCGGCATCGTCAAGGGGATCGAGGGCGTCCGTTCGGTGACAGACCGGGTCAAGGTCCGCGCCAAGTAACCAAGCCTTCAGGTGCCGCCCAACTGGCCGGGTTCCTCGGTCGAGCGGTAGCGGTGCTGCAGCGCCAGGCTGAGCCCCTTCAAGGGCGGCAGCATGCCGAGCACCATCCCCATCACCGATGGGATCCACAACACCGCGTGCACCCACACCGGCGGCTCGAAGCTGAATTCAACCCATAGCGCCAGGCCGACGACGACGGTGCCGATGACCAGCATGGCCGGCACCACCGGCCCGTCGCCGACGTCGTGGCCATCGAAACCGAGGCCGCAGTTGGGGCAACTGTCGGCGATCTTCAGGTAGCCGGTGAACACCTTGCCCTGGGCGCAGCGCGGGCACCGGCCGCGGAGGCCGAGCCCGATCAGTTCACCGGTGGAACGTTCCGGCCAATTGGCCGGGATATCGCTCTGGTTCACGGTTCGCGCCCTCCATCCGTTCGCGTCGCGGGCCGCATCATAACCGGTTCGGCCCGCGATCATGGTGACCGAAGTTACATTCTTCGCTAGACCGTGCCGTCGACCACCGCGTCCACCAGGTTCGGCTTGCCGCTGGCGATGCCGGCTTTCACCGCCGCATTGAGGTCGTCGCCGTTGGTGACGCGCACGGCGTCCAGCCCCAGCGACGTCGCCAGGCCGACGAAATCGATGGGCGGGTCGTTCAGGTCCATGCCGACATAGTGTTCGTTCTTGTGGAACGCCTTCAGGCGCTGCTTGAGGATGCGGTAGGCGCCGTTGTCGGCGATGACGTAGGTCATCGGCAGCTTCATATGCGCCGCCGTCCACAGCGCCTGCACGGAATACATGGAACTGCCGTCGCCGATGATCGCGCAGACGGGCCGGTCCGGGTGGGCCAATTGCACGCCGACCGCGGCGGGCAAGGCCCAGCCGATGCCGCCGGACGCGAAACCGTGATAGCTGTAGCGGTCCTTGTAGGCGAGCAGGTTCGGCAGATAGCGCGTCGAGGTCAGGCCTTCGTGCACGACGATGGCGTCGTCGGTGAGCGCGTCGACCGTGCGCAGGCAAAACAGGTCCGGCGCCATCACGTCGCCCACCGGCTGGGCCTCGATGGTTTCCACCAGCTTGCCACGCTGGGCCGTCCAGTTGCGGCCCGCGAGGCCGTCGAGCGCCGCCTTGGCGCGGCTTTGCAGCGCCTGGCCGCCCTTCTGGGCGAGCATCGGCGTCAATACCGAGAGCGTCTCCTTGAGATCGCCATAGAGCGCCAGTTCGGCCGGATAGTTCTTGCCCATTTCCCAATCCACCAGGCCCATCTGGATGATCGGCAGGCCGTCGGGCAAGGGGTCGACCGGGCTCCAGACCGACATGCGCAACGCGTCGGCGCCGAGCACGATCATCAGGTCGTAGGGCGAGAGCGTCTCGCGCACGTCACCCTGATCGCGGCTGAGCGTGCCGATGAAGCACGCGTGGTCGGAGAGGTAATGCGCGCCGTAGGGAACGGTCTGCTGGAACACGTCGGCGCCCAGCGTCTCGGCGAAACTGGCGGCCTCGGCCAGCGCATCGCTGCGCACCAGTTCGTCGCCGCAGATGATTACCGGGCGCTTGGCCTGCAGCACGCGCTCGGCCAGGTTGACGAGCACACCGTCGGCCGGGCGCACGCGGGTATCGACGCGGGTCGACGCGCCGAGGTCGATGCCGGCCTCCTCGTTCAGGACGTCGCCGGGGAGCGACAGGAACACCGGTCCCGTCGGCGGCGTGGTGGCGATCTTGGCGGCGCGGCGGATGACGCGCGGCAGGTCGTCCAGGCGGGTGACCTCGGTCGCCCACTTGACCACCGGCTGGGCGATCGGCACCAGCGGGTCGTAGAGCAAGGGTTCGGTGAGGCCGTGGCCCTGTTCCTGCTGGCCGGCGGTGATAATCAGCGGCGTGCCGGTGAAGCGCGCGTTGTAGATGGCACCGATGGCGTTGCCGAGACCCGGCGCCACATGGACGTTGCAGGCGGCGAGCTTGCCCGACGCGCGCGAGAAGCCGTCGGCCATGGCGACGACCAGGCTTTCTTGCAGGCCGAGCACATAGGTCAGGTCCTGGTGTTCGCGCATGGCATGCATGATCGGCAGTTCCGTGGTGCCCGGATTGCCGAACATGTGGGTAACGCCCTCGTCCTTGAGCAAGGACAGGAAGATGGATCCCCCCGAAGTGATGTTCATGGTCTGAAAATTCCCTTGGTAAACACTATCGCCACGTTACCCCGGCTGCGCCAAAAAACAACGGCGCCCGTCTCGGCCTGAGACGGGCGCCGCCGATGAAGATCAAATGGCCGATCAGCTGGCCGGGACGTATCCGGAGCTGCCCCACCAGTAGATGCAGCAGAACAGGAACAGCCACACGACGTCGACGAAGTGCCAGTACCAGGCCGCGGCTTCGAAGCCGACATGGCTTTCCGCCGTCATCTGGCCCTTGTTGATTCGGAACCAGCAGACGATCAGGAAGATCGTGCCGACGATCACGTGGAAGCCGTGGAAACCGGTGGCGAGATAGAAGGTCGACGAATAGATGCCGTCGGTGAAGCCGAAAGCGGCATGGCCGTATTCGTAAGCCTGGGTGCAGGTAAAGATGACGCCAAGAACGATGGTCGCCAGCAACCAAACGCCGGTCTTCTTGTGGTTCCCCGCCAGCAGTGCGTGATGGGCGACGGTGACCGTGGCGCCCGAGGTCAGCAAGATCAGCGTGTTGAGGAACGGCAGGTGCCAGGTATCGAACGGAACGACGCCCTCCGGCGGCCACATCTCATGCGCGGTGCGGCTGATGGCCGGCACCGTGGCATCGAAGAAGGCCCAGAAGAAGGCGAAGAAGAACATCACCTCAGAGACGATGAACAGAACCATGCCCATGCGCAGACCGTGGCGCACGGTATCGGTATGGTCGACGCCGCTTTCCGCCTCGCCGATGACGTCGCGCCACCAGCCGAACATGGTGTAGAGCATCAGCGCCAGGCCCGCCAGGAAGCCCCAGATCGGGCCTTCGTGCATGAACCAGATACCGCCGGTGGCCATGGCCAGGGCGGCAATGGAACCGACGAAGGGCCACTTCGAGGGCGCTACCATATGATAGGGATGGGTTCTTTCCGTACTAGCCATCAATGATCTCCGTTTGATGTATTGGTCTTCTAACCTTTGATATTGGATTTGCCGTCGACGGGCCGGGCCGCCGTTTCGGCTTTCTTATCGCTGTCTTCCGGTTCCGAACGATAGAAGGTGTAGGACAGCGTGATCGCGTGCACGTCCTTGGTGTTCGGGTCGGTGTAGATTTCCGGATCGACGAAAAACTCCACCGGCATGTCGACCTCCTGGCCCGGCTTCAGCGTCTGTTCGGTGAAGCAGAAACAGTCGATCTTGGAAAAATAAGGCCCTACCTTGTAAGGCGTGACGTTGAACACCGCCGTGCCGGTGATGGTTTCGTCGCTGTCGTTACGCGCCCGGTAGAAGGCGAGCTTGGGCTCGCCCAGCTTGACCGTCACATGCACTTGTGCGGGCTTGAAGTGCCAGGGCATGCCCTTGTTGACGTTGGCGTCGAAGCGCACCTCGATCTGCCGGGTGGAGGCGCTGTCGCCGGCGGCGACCTTGATCTTCGGGGTGCCGCCGTAACCGGTCACCTGGCAGAACAGCTTGTAGAGCGGCACCGAAGCGAAGGCCAGCCCGACCATCGCGGCGACGACGACGCTGAGCGCCATCGCCGCGCGGCGGTTCTTGGTCCGGGTCGAAGCCATCGCTCGGTTGCCCCCTCGGCCGTCCGGCCCGGCCTATTCGGCCGGTGCCTTTCCGGTCATGTCCGGCAGTTCCTCGTGGGTGTGCCACGGCGCCGGCGAGGCCACCGTCCACTCCAGCGTGGTCGCGCCTTCGCCCCATTGGTTGGCTTCGACCTTTTCACTCGAGGTGTAGGTGCGCCACAGCACGACGAAGAACAGCAGCGTGCCGATGGCGGTAATCAGGGCACCGACGGAACTGATGTAGTTGAAGGGCGCGTAGGCGTCCGGATAGTCCGGAATACGCCGCGGCATGCCGGCCAGGCCGGAGAAGTGCTGCGGGAAGAACAGCACGTTGACGCCGATGACGAAGAACCAGAACTGAACCCGCGCCAGGCCCTCGGGGTACCGGCGGCCGGTCATCTTGCCGATCCAGTAGTACCAGCCGGCGAACATGGCGAGGATCGCCGCCAGGCCCATCACGTAATGGAAGTGCGCCACCACGTAGTAGGTGTCGTGGAACACCAAGTCGGCGCTGGCGTTGGCGAGCGTCACGCCGGTGACGCCGCCGACCACGAACAGGAAGATGAACGCCAGCGCGTACATCATCGGCACCTCAAACTTGATCGAGCCGCCCCACATGGTCGCCAGCCACGAGAAGATCTTAACCCCCGTGGGCACTGCGATAACCATGGTCGCCGCGGTGAAGTAGGCCCGCGTGTCGACATTGAAGCCGATGGTGTACATGTGGTGCGCCCAGACGACGAACCCGACGACGCCGATGGCGGCCATCGCGTAGGCCATGCCGAGATAGCCGAACACCGGCTTCTTGGAGAAGGTGGAGACGATCTGGCTGATGATGCCGAAGGCCGGAATGATGATGATGTACACTTCCGGGTGACCGAAGAACCAGAACAGGTGCTGCCACAGGACCGGATCGCCGCCCTCGGCGGGGTTGAAGAAGGCGGTGCCGAAGTTACGGTCGGTGAGCAGCATGGTCAGGCCGCCGGCCAGAACCGGCAGCGCCAGCAAAAGCAGGAAGGCGGTGACCAGGATCGCCCACACGAACAGCGGCATGCGGTGAATGGTCATGCCCGGCGCGCGCATGTTGAAGATGGTGACGATGAAGTTGATGGCGCCGAGGATCGACGAGGCGCCGGCCACGTGCAGCGACAGAATACCGAAATCGACCGCCCGTCCCGGGTGGAAGTCGATACTGGATAGCGGCGGGTAGACCGTCCAGCCGGTACCCGGGCCGCCGTCGATGAAGGCCGCCGTCAAGAGCAGCGCGAAGCCGGCCGCCAGCAGCCAGAAGGAAATGTTGTTCATGCGCGGGAAGGCCATGTCCGGCGCGCCGATCATCAGCGGCACGAACCAGTTGCCGAAGCCGCCGATCATCGCCGGCATGACCACGAAGAACACCATGATGAAGCCATGCCCGGTGACCAGCACGTTATAGAACTGCTTGCCCTCGGCGTCGTTGGAAATCAACTGCAGGCCCGGCTCCGCGAGCTCCGCGCGGATGTACCACGACATCAGGCCGCCGACGATGGCCGCGAACATGGCGACCCACAGATACAGCGTGCCGATGTCCTTGTGGTTGGTGGAGCAGAACCAGCGGGTGAAGAAACCCGGATGGTGGTGATCGTCGTGATGAGCTTCCGCGTGAGCCATGACTCAATCCTTCTTAATATGTCTGTTTATTACCCGTGACCGGCGGCTTGTTCAGCGCACCTGCGCCTTGGCGAGGCGGACGGGTTGTTTGTCGGTATCGTTGGAGGCGTACTCTTCCTTGGCCCCTACGACCCACTTGGCGAACTCCTCCTTGGAGACCGCCTTGATGTGGATCGGCATGAAGCCGTGGTTGACGCCGCAAAGCTCCGAGCACATGCCGTAGTAGTCGCCCGGCTTGTTGATCCGGGTCCAGGTCTCGTTGGTGCGGCCCGGCGTGGTGTCCAGTTTCACCGCCAAGGACGGGATGGCCCAGTTGTGGATGACGTCGTTCGACGTCAGCAGCAGGCGGATGTTGGTGTCCACCGGCAGCACCACCGGGGTATCGACCGTGAGCAAGCGCGGCTGGCCGGGTTTCAGTTCCTCTTCCGGCACGTAAACGCTGTCGAACTCGAAGTCGCCGTGGTCGGGATAGCCGTAGGACCAGTACCACTGGTTGCCCTTGACCTTGAGGGTCATGTCGGCGTCCGGGGTATGGTCGGCGAAGTAGAGCGTCTTCAACGACGGAATGGCGATCGCCACCAGGATCAGGATCGGAATCGCCGTCCAGGCCACCTCGAGACCCGTGTGGTGCGTCGTCTTCGACGGCGTCGGATTGTTCTTCTCGCTGAACCGCACCATGACATAAGCCATGATCGCGAGCACGAAGATGACGATCGCCACCTCGATCCACATCAGCAGCACGTTGAGGTCATGGACCATCTCGGCCGAGGGCGACATCGGCTCTTGCAGCCACATCTGCCACGGCGTCGACTTCGCCACGACACCTTCGGCGAGAGCGGCGCCGGCGCCCGAGAACATCGCGGCCACGGCGGCCGGGACGAGGGTGAACAGTCGTTTCAGCATGTTATCCATCCGGTAGTTCGACCATATTGGTAAAAAAATCGCGGAGAGCCTAACCGTTATCAATGATTGGACCGCGGGAGCCCCCCAAAATTACGATAAGCTTTTATCCGTCCTTTGTTGGCTCTGCAAGCGCTGACAAGGCTAACAGACACTTTTTCAAAAGTGAATATGACCTTTAACCGCAGGAAATTTGGGGTTATGGCGGGATTTTTTTTCGTCCTGCGCCCGCTCTCCGGCGCCGAAAGCATTGAAACCCAGCCGCTCGGACACTAATAAACGGCATCGGACACAGATCGGGTTTGTTCTCATGCGCGTGAAAAATTGGGTTTTGGCGTTGATCCTGGCAGCGATGGCGCTGCTCATGTACGCCGGTTTCCTTATGAAAATGGGTTAATTCAGGCATGGAATCGATTCGCCGTGTTTGATGCTCAAGACCTGGTGCACGTCAACGCCGCCCTGAACGCCGTCTCCGTCGTCTTTCTTTTGATTGCGTACCGCCATATCCGCGCCGGCGATAAGGAGCGGCATCGCCTCAACATGCTGATCGCGGTCGGCGTATCGGCCCTGTTCCTGGTTTCCTACGTCATCTACAAGGCGAACTCCGGCTTCGCCAAATTCGGCGGCGAGGGGCTGATCCGGCCGATCTATTTCACTATCCTGATCGTGCACGTGATCGGTGCGGCGCTGCTGGTGCCGCTGGTGCCCTGGACCCTGCTGCGCGCGCTCAAGGGCAACTTCGAGAAGCATCGCAAGGTGGCGCGCTGGACCTGGCCGCTCTGGGTCTACGTCGGTGTCTCGGGCGTCGTCGTCTATGTGATGGCGGTGCACCTCTATCCCTACGCGCCCGGCTGACGCCGATGAGCGCCTTTCAGCCCGCGCAAAGACAAAGGTGGGACCTGTTCGCCGGGTTCGACGCCGCCATGGCCTCGCCCGAGGCGCGCGGCGAATTGCGCGGATGGGCCGGCCTGGCGCTGCTGTCGCTGGCCATCGCCGGGGTCTATGCCCTGCTGCTGGCGTTTTCGCGCATTCCCGGCATCTCCGGCATTTTCCCCTGGCCCTTGCAGTTCTTCGACAAGGGCCTCGTCATCCACGTGGTGTTCTCCTTCGTGGTCTGGTTCCTGAGCGTCTTCGGCGCGCTCTTGAGCGTCGCCGCGCACCGGCTCGCCAGCGGCCGGCCGGGCGGGCGGTTTCTCGCCCGCGCCGCTCTCTGGTTCGGTTACGCCTCGGCGCCGCTGATGTTCGTGTCCGGTTTCCTCGACCGGGGCGAGCCCAGCCTCAACAACTACGTGCCGGTGATTATCGATCCGCTCTACTACGCCGGCCTGGCGGCGCTGGCCTTCGGCCTGTTTTTGCAGGTGCTGCGGTTCCTCGGCGCCCTCCTGCGGCGCTCCGGCCCGATGGAGCCGGTCGCCATCGGGGCGCTCTCGGCGGCGCTGCTTTACCTGATGGCGCTCGGCTGTTTCGCCGTCGCCGGCTGGGCGCTCTCGGATTCGCCCATCGACGGCGCCTTCAACGAGAACCTGTTCTGGGGCGGCGGCCATATCCTGCAATTCCTCAACGTGTCGTTGATGTTGAGCGGCTGGTACCTGCTCGGCGGCCTGGCCATGCGGCGCCCGGCCATGCGCCCGCAGTTGACCATCCTGGCGCAGTCGCTTTTGCTCGCGGCCGCGCTCTTGGGCCCGGTCTTCTATCTGCTGTTCGACGCCTTCTCCTATGACCAGATGGCGGCCTTCACCTGGCTGCAATACGGCCTGGCGCCGCCGACGCTGATCGCCGCCGCGCTGATTCTCAAGACCGCCCTCGAGCACCGGGCGCAAGAGCCCCTGCCGCGCGCGCATCCCGGCTTCAAGTGCCTGTGGCTGTCGGTGGTGGTGTTCGCGGTCGGCGGGTTCCTGGGGCTTTTCGTCGACGGCGCCGACACCCGCACGCCGGCGCACTACCACGCCGTCATCGGCGGCGTGAACCTGGTGTTCATCGGCCTGTTCCTGAGCTTCTTCCTGCCCTTGATCGGCCGCAAGCCGGCCGCCGGCCGCGCCACCGGGGCACTCATTCACATGTACGCCTGGGGCCAGGTGGTGGCGAGCATCGGGCTGTTCCTGGCCGGCGGCTACGGCGCGCCCCGCAAGACCGCCGGCGACGCCCAGGGCCTGGAGGCGATGGGTGCCCTCGCCGGCATGTACCTGAACGGCATCGGCGCGCTGATCGCGGTGATCGGCGGCGTCATGTTCATCTGGATCACGGCGCGGTTGCTGCTGCGCCGCGCGTGAAGAATTAAGGCGCTGGATATCCACCCGGCCATTGCCGTATAAGAGGGACCATGCAACCCACCCTGAACCATTCCAGCGCCGACACCGGCCCCGAACTGCACGAAGTGGGCGGCCCGCAGCATCGCTTCCGCGTGCAGGACTACGCCATTCTGCTGAAGCCGCGGGTCATGTCTCTGGTGGTGTTCACCGCCGCGGTCGGATTGATCCTGGCTCCCGGCTCCATCGGCCTGGAGACCGCGCTGGTCGCCATCATCTGTGTCGCCGCCGGCGCCGGCGCGTCCGGCGCCATCAACATGTGGTACGACCAGGACATCGACCGGGTGATGGCCAGGACCATGAACCGTCCGATCCCCGCCGGGCGGCTGCGCGCCGTCGAGGCGCTGGTGTTCGGCACGGTGCTGTCGTTCGGCGCCGTCGGGGTCATGGCCGAATGGGTCAACGCCGCCGCCGCCGTTTTGCTGGCCGCGACCATTCTCTATTACGTCTTCATCTACACCATGTGGCTGAAGCGCCGCACGCCGCAGAACATCGTCATCGGCGGCGCGTCCGGCGCCTTGCCGCCGATGATCGGCTGGACCGCCGTCACCGGCGACATCGGGCTCGGCTCCATTGCGCTGTTCGCCATCATCTTCCTGTGGACGCCGCCGCACTCCTGGGCGCTGGCGCTGTACCGGCGCGGCGACTATGCCGCCGCCGACGTGCCGATGATGCCCGTCGTGGTCGGCGAGCAGCGCACCAAGCTGCTGATGCTGGTCTATACCGCGCTCCTGATTCCGGCGACCCTGGCGCCCGTGGCGCTCGGCGTTTCCGGTGCCTTCTACGGCGTCATCGCGCTGGCGCTGGGGGCCGAGTTCTGGCGCCGGCTGTGGCGGGTATGGAAGTCCGACGACGTGATGATGGCGAGGCCGTTCTTCCTGTTCTCGATCCTCTATCTGTTCCTGATCTTCGTGGCGCTGCTGGCCGACCGCCTGGTCTTCGTGCCGCTGGTCTGATGGTCGTTAGCGGCCTCAACCACCTCACCCTCGCCGTTTCCGACCTGGCCCGATCCGTTGCGTTCTACCGCGACGCGCTGGGCATGACGCTCGATGCCGAGTGGGCCGAAGGCGCCTATCTCAGCGCCGGCGATCTGTGGCTCTGCCTCAGCCTTGACGCCGCCACCCGCCAAGGCCCGCTCGCGGAATACACCCACGTCGCCTTCAGTGTCGCGCCGGCCGACTTCGATGCCGCCCGTGAACGCCTCCGCGAGGCCGGCGCCGAGACCTGGCGCGACAACAGGAGCGAAGGCGCGTCGTACTATTTCCTCGACCCCGACGGCCATAAGCTGGAGCTGCACCTGGGCGACCTGCAAAGCCGGCTGGCGCACTACCGACGGTCCGGCCGCGCCGACATCGAGATCCACCGGCCATGACCGGCGCCCACGAAAGCCCGCTCCCGCCCGGCGCCACCGGAAAGCTCGCGGCCTTCGCCGCCGCGCTCGGATACGGCGACCTACCCGCCGCCGTCACGGACCACCTGAAACTCTGCATTCTCGACGGCATCGGCTGCATGCTGCATGGCGCGACCCTGCCCTGGACCGCCAAGGTGGCGGCCATGGTCCGCGCCGAGGGCGGCAAGCCGCAGGCCGATATCCTGGATGGACGGGGACGGGTGCCGGCGGCGGCCGCGGCGCTGGTCAACGGAACTGCCGGGCACGCTTTTGAGTTGGACGACATCCACCGCGATTCGATTCTTCATCTCAATTCCCTCACCCTCGGCGCCGGGCTGGCGCTGGCACAACGCCAAACCGGCATCTCGGGGGCGGCCTTCATCGCCGCCGTGGCGGCGGGCTACGAGGTCGGCGCGCGCGTCGGCGCCTGTGCCGGACCGGGCCTTTTGCTGGGCGGCTTTCATCCGCAAGGGGTCACCGGCACCTTCGCCGCCGCCGCCACCTCGGCGCGGCTGCTCGGTCTCGATGCCGGCGCCACGCGCCACGCGCTCGGCATCGCCGGCTCGCTGGGCGCCGGGCTGATGGCGGCGCAGGAAGGCGCCATGGTCAAGCGGCTGCATTCGGGCCGTGCCGCCGAAGCGGGGCTGCGCGCCGCGCTCCTGGCGCGGGACGGTTTCACCGGCATCGAGGATGTGGTCGAGGCCGGCTACGGCGGTTTCATCGCCGCCCATTCCGACACCCCGGCGCCGGATCGCCTGCTCGCCGGGCTCGGCGGCGACTGGGAGATCCTGGCCACCGGCTTCAAGCCGCACGCCACGGTGACGTCGATCCATGCGGCGCTCGACGCGCTTTCCGAAATCCGCCGCGCGCATGGCCTCGCAGCCGCCGATATCGCGCGGATCGAGGCCCATGTGAGCACCCCCACCCATGTGCACTGCGCCTGGCCCTACCGGGCGCAGAGCGTCACGGCGGCGCAGATGAACATCCATTACGGCCTCGCCGTGATGGCGCTGGAAGGCGAAGCCTTCGTCGCCCAGTTCACGCCGGAACGCATCGCCGAGCCGCAAATCCTCGACATGATCGGCCGCGTCACGGCGATGATCGACCCCGAGATCGACGCCCGCGGCCCGGCGCACCGGCACATGGCGCGCGTCGTCGTGACGACGGCCGACGGCCGCCGCTTCGAGCAGCGCGTCGACGCCCGCAAGGGCAGCCCGGAAAACCCGCTCGCGGCCGACGAGGTGCGGGCCAAGTTCCGGGCCGTCACCGCCGGTATTCTCTCCGAGGCCAAGGCCGCCGAGATCGAGGCGCGCGTCGCCGCGCTGGAAACCGAGACCGACGTCGCCGATCTGGTCGGGGCGATGTTGCCGAACGGAAACTGAGGTCAGGCGGCGGCGCGGGCCAGGTCGGCCTGCGCGTGGCGGATGATCGACGCCGATCCCTTGATGAACAGCGCCGCCATGCCCGCCGCGACGATCAGGTCCGGCCAGGGCGTCTGCGTCAGCGCCACGGCGCCGGCCGCAACGATCACCGCGACGTTGCCGATGGCGTCGTTGCGCGAGCACAGCCACACCGAACGCACGTTGGCATCGCCGTCGCGGAACTTGAACAGCACCAGCGCGCTCACCACGTTGACCGCCAGCGCCAGCGCGCCGACGAGGCCCATGGTCGCCGCTTCCGGCTGTCCCGTGACGACGACGCGGTAGAAGGTCATGGCGAAGACCAGGGCACCGAACAGGCCGAGGCTCACCCCCTTGAACAGCGCCGCGCGGGCGCGCCACTTGAGCGGCCGGCCGATGACCAAAAGGCTGATCGAATAGGTCGCGGTGTCGCCCAGGAAATCCAGCGCGTCCGCCTGCAGCGCGGCGGACCCGGCGAGCATGCCGGCGCTCGTCTCGACCGCGAACATGGCGGCGTTGAGCGCGATCACCAGCCACAGCACCCGGCGGTAAGCCGCCGACGCGCCGTCGAAATTCCCGTGGTCGTGCAGGTGACACTGGCCGCTCATCCGGTTCCGCCTTTCATCATGATACGATCGAGTGTAAAACCTACGGTCATTGTAGGTTCAAGGATAAATCCGCATGACCGGCTATGCCTATTCCATCGGCGACCTGGCCCGCGAAACCGGCGCCAAGGTGCAGACCATCCGCTATTACGAGACCATCGGCCTGTTGCCGCCCGCCGTCCGCACGGCCGGCAACCAGCGCCGCTACCGGGACGCCCACATGGCCAGGCTGGCCTTCATCCGCCACGGCCGCGAGCTCGGCTTTTCATTGGACGCCATCCGCGGCCTGTTGTCGCTGAGCGACCACCCGGACCAGCCCTGCGACCAGGCGCACGACCTGGCGAAGGCGCACCTGGACGCGGTCGAGAACCGCATCGCCAGCCTGCAGGCGCTCCGCGACGAGCTCGGGGCCATGGTGCGGCGCTGCAAGCGCGGGCGGCTCGGCGACTGCAAGGTGATCGAGGTGCTGGCCGACCACAGCCACGCGCACTGCGTCGCCGACCACCACCCCCAGGATGTCTAGGGCTTGGCGCCGGCGCGGGTCAGGATCTCGACCATTTCCCGGTGACCGTGCAGGCGCGCCAGCGCCAGCGGCCTGTTGGCGTTGCCGTCCGGCAGGTTGAAATCCGCCCCCGCTGAAATCAGCGCTTCCAGCGTCGCCACGTGGCGCGGCCCGCCGTCGCCGAGGACGATGGATTCGATCAGCGCCGTCCAGTTGAGGTTGTTGACATGGTCCAGCGGCGCGCCGGCCGCGATCAGTTCGCGCACCACGCCGTCATGGCCGAGATGCGCGGCGGCGATCAGCGCCGTGCCGTCGTAGGGGCTGGTCACCAGCGTGGCATCGGCGCCGAGCGTGACCGCCAGCTTCACCATTTCCGCATCGTCGAGGACGCTGGCGATGGTGATGACGTCGTAGGCCTGATGGTCGAGCCGGTTCAGGTCCGCGCCGGCCCGGGCCAGCGCCGCGAGGGTCCGCTGGTCGCGCATGAAGGCGGCAACCATCGCCGGCGTGCGGCCGTTGCCGTCGGGCGCATTCAAATCCGCGCCTTCGCCGATCAAACGTTCGACGGCGGCCCCGTCGCCGGCGGCCACGGCCGCGTGCAGGCCGGTATAGGCGCGGATTTCCGACGCGCTCGGCGGTGTCTGCGCCGCCGCCGCCCAGCCCCAAAGGCAGGCCCCGGCGAGAGCCGCCAAAAGAATCCACGTTTTCATCCCGTTCCCTCCCTCAAGTGCATCGACGCTGCGGGTATTCGTCCTTATATCTTAACCCCACCCGCCCTGATCAGGAGGACACATGTCCGCGACCGCCTACGAAACCCTGGAAAGCCGTTTTCGCCGCATGGCGCTCCTGTCGGAGGCCGCCGGCGTGCTGCATTGGGACGCGGCGGCGATCATGCCGGAAGGCGGCGCACAAGCACGCGGCGAGCAGTTGGCGGAACTGAAGGCCGTGGTGCACGGCCTGATGACGGCACCCGACATGGGCGATCTGATCGCCGACGCGGAGGCCGCCGGGCCCGATCTCGACCCCTGGCAAAGCGCCAACCTGCGCGAAATCCACCACCAGTGGATCAAGTCGACGGCGCTGCCGGAAGACCTGGTGGTGGCGCTGAGCCGCGCGTCGACCACCTGCGAGACGGCCTGGCGCACGGCGCGCGCCGATAACGACTACGCCGCCATCAAACCCTACCTGCAGGACGTCCTCGACCTGACGCGCGAGGCCGGCCGGGCCAAGGCGGAGGCGACGGGCTTGTCGCTCTACGATGCGCTGCTGGACGACTACGAGCCGGGCGGGCGCACCGCCGACATCGACCGGGTGTTCGGCGAGTTGCAGGCCTTCCTGCCGGGTTTCCTGGGCGAGGTTTTGGAAGCGCAGGCGCGGAAACCGGAAATCCTGATGCCGGAAGGCCCGTTCCCGGCGGAAACGCAAAAGGCCTTGGGCGAGAAATTCATGGCCGCGCTCGGCTTCGACTTCGACCACGGGCGCCTCGACGTCAGCCTGCATCCCTTCTGCGGCGGCATCCCGGAAGACGTGCGCATCACCACGCGCTATGACGAGGACGACTTCACCTCGAGCCTGATGGGCGTCCTGCACGAGACCGGCCACGCGCTCTACGAACGCGGCCTGCCCGAGCGCTGGCGCCGCCAGCCGGTGGGCGAGGCGCTCGGCATGAGCATCCACGAAAGCCAAAGCCTATTGGTCGAGATGCAGGTCTGCCGCTCGCGCGCCTTCCTCGAATGGGCGGCGCCGATCATGCGGGAAGCCTTTGGGGGAAGTGGCCCCGCCTGGGAGACCGGCAACCTTTACCGGCTCTATACCCGCGTCGAGCCCGGCTTCATCCGCGTCGACGCCGATGAGGTCACCTACCCCGCGCACGTCATCCTGCGCTACCGCCTGGAGCGCGCGCTGCTGGACGGCGACATGACCCTCGACGAGCTGCCCGCCGCCTGGAACGACGGCATGGAGGAATTGCTCGGCATCCGCCCGCCGACGGATACCTTGGGCTGCATGCAGGACCTGCACTGGTACGACGGCGCCTGGGGCTATTTCCCGACCTACACGCTGGGCGCCATGTCGGCGGCGCAGATCTACCGCGCCGCGCGCGACGCCGACCCGGCCATCGAGGCCAGCATCGGCAGGGGCGACTTCGCGCCCTTGATGGCCTGGCTCGGCGACAACGTGCACGGCCAAGCGCGGCTCATGCATGCGCCGGACCTGCTGACCCAGGCCACCGGCCGGCCCCTCGATGCCAAGGTGTTCGAGGACCACCTGCGCCAGCGTTATCTCGGGAGCTGACGCCGCCATGCCGATCAACGCTTCCGCCGTCGGCTCGGAAATCGGGCCTTTTGCGATCGACGTGACCGCCCGGCGCTGCCTCGCCTACGCCGCCGGCATCAATGACACCCGTGACGCCCACCTGGACGACGCGCGCGAAGGCGGGATTACCGCGCCGGCGATGTTGGCCGTCGCCATGGAATGGCCGGCGTCGCGCGACCTCCGCGTCACGCCGGCATTCGGCGCCAGTCTTGAGGAACGCCTGCGCGTCGTGCACGCCGCCCAGGACACGGAAATCCATTCGCCGCTGCGCCCCGGCCTGAAAGCCGTCAGCAAGGGCCGGCTGGTGGCGGCGAAGCGAATCAAGCCGGGCACGCTGACCATCTCGCGCCTGACGCTGGAGACGGCGGCGGGCGAACCGCTGGCGACCAGCTATTCGACGGCGATCTACCGGGGCGTCGATCTCGTCGGCGACGACACCGTCGAGGCCCAGCCGCCGGCCTGGCCGGACCTCGAACCGCAGGGCGATTGGGCCGAGACCCCCGTCCCCATCGCCCGCGAACTGCCGCACGCCTACACCGAATGCGCCGACATCTGGAACCCCATCCACACCGAGCGCGCGGTGGCGCTGGCGGCGGGCCTGCCGGACATCATCCTGCACGGCACCTGCACCCTGGCGCTGGCCTTGCGTGAACTCACCGCCGCGCGACTTCCCGATGCGCCGGAACGCCTGAAACGCTTTTCCTGCCGCTTCACCGGCATGGTCATCCCGGGAACCGACATCCAGGTCCGCCACGCGGCGGCGGAAGGCGGCGCGCTGTTCGAGGTGCTGAACGCGGAGGGTCAGGCGGCGGTTCGTGAGGGGCGAGTTTTGTTTGGGACGGAGTGACGCCACCCCGCCCACTTCGTCATGCGCCGGTCGCGGCAGGATGTACGGTTAGGCGTCCAGGGCGGGCCAAATCGGCAGGCCGCTGCGAGGTCGGCAACGAGCCAGAAACAGAAATGACCAAAAATCTATTTTGTTGAAAAACTGAGTTGGAAATACCCTTACTCGGCTCAAAGTGTAGTTTAGACTGGCAAATAACATGAAGCAGCGTCTTGTAAATTTGGGCCTAACCGTTGGGTCGATTGCAATCGGTCTCATACTCCTGGAATTGCTGGTTCGGCCCATCTACGGCATCGCAAGCCCATACGACGTAATTCCGGAAAACTCGTCAGAAGATATTCGATATGGCGTTTACGACACCCGAGGGTTTTGGACCTGGAAACCTAAATTTCAAGGTTGGTTTGACAATGGGGTCGATTTTGAGGGGAACCGGGTGACAACAAACCCGGATGGCAGCCGTGTTGTGCCATGCCACAAGAAGCGGGCTGGTCATCTCCCTCGAATATTCTTGCTTGGTGATAGCCAAACTTTCGGTTGGGGCCTATCGAACGATCAAACCTGGGCAAACCAATTGCAATGCGAAATAGAAAGCAAAATTCCAGGCGCGTTTGAAGTCGTAAACCTTGGTTTTCCGGGTTCTCAGGTTGACCAGATCTATGCGAGAGGAATTGGCCAGGTTGAGCCGGTCATTTCTGAGGGTGATATTGTTGTAATCTCCTTCACGTGGAACGACCTGATCACCTACTATGTGGGAGAACAGTTTGCTCATCGAGTATTGAAAGATTCGGGCCTGCGAGCGGTACAGGATAAAGGCCTAAATGGATTATACGTGCAACCCATTGAAGATGAGCCGGGTCCTGGCGCAAAGAGTCGGCAAGGCGGATTGTTAGAACTGCAACTTTCAAATCCAAGGAAATATCTTGGCGAGAAAAGCTGGAGATATCGTATCTACACGGATTACGGCATCTTCATTCCTCGGTTTGACTCTGCTATGTCGTTTCTCAATTCTATGCAGCACGTCTCGGCGGTTTTTCGCATCGCTTGGTTAAACGCCCGAATGCTATATTACCGGTTGCGCCCAAAAGGTTCCTTGGAAAAGAAAATTCCAGACCATGCGTTTCCCCACAATTTTCTCGTTTTGAAAGCTCTGCAAACTCGGTTGCAGAGAAGGGGAGCGAAAGTGTTCGTCCAGTTGTTGCCATCACGTGTGTTTTTTGATGACTTCTATTTCAGTTCATACTCTGCAGGCGGGCAGGCATTTCCTTCTCAGGATTATATGGGATTTGTATCAAAACCATTTTGTGACAACCTAAATTTAACCTGTCTGAACAGATTCAATGAGCTGAAAACCTCATCGAGGAATCAACATACGTTTCCGATTGACGGACATTACAATACTGCCGGTGCCGCCAAGATAGCTAAGGCGCTTTATTTGGACCTTTTCAATTAATCCGTTCCTATAGCGTTAATCTACATTTCCGCTCAGGGTCACCTTGAGACATGACCCATCCGATAAGCTCCTTTCCGCTTTCCGCACCAATACCGTCATCACAGGGCTTGCCCAAGTGATCCACGACTTAAGCCTGAGCGCGGATGAAAAAGTCGTGTAAACGCGGCTCAAGCCCGCGCGTGACGGAGGGATGGGTGGTGGTGCGTGCGCCATCGCGGCCGGTTGATTTTTTCCTCTTTTATAGGAATTTATTGACTTTTCGAAACCCTCATGTTATGGATGATTCGCCGCGTTGGTTTGGAGCGGAGACGGTGCGACATCCTCAAACCCGTCATTCCCGCACCCGCCTTCGCGGGGACGACGAGAGGAGGTTGAGGGGACGAAAGAGAATGAATCGGCAAATGCCTGGACTGTCATCTCACCCCCCTCCCGGCCTCCCGCCACCGAGGGGGGAGGAGACGAGGTGGGGCCACCGGAACTCCCTCCCCCCTTGTGGGGGAGGGTTGGGGTGGGGGGAATGGTGTGGAGATGACGGGTTTTGATGGGGGTGGAAGAAAAATTGGGTTCGTTCCTGAGATTTTTTGGAAAATGTTTGAAATCAAGGACTTCCAACCCGCGAAATCCGGTTTCGCGGGCCAGGGGGGAAAATTGGGTTCGTTTCCCAGATTTTTTTTGATGGTATTGATTCGAAAGGGTTTTTGACCCCCGAAAAACGCTTCCGAAACGAATTTCCGGCACCGTGCCCCGGCGCATCGCCCTGGTACCTTGTCCGCACCGGTGCCCGGCGCTAGATTGCGCCGCCGATTTGAGGAGAGACGATTTGAAGTACGTCAGCACCCGGGGCACGGCGCCGGTCTTGAGTTTCGATGAGGTTCTGCTCGCCGGCCTGGCGCGCGACGGCGGGCTCTATGTGCCGGAGACCTGGCCGCAAGTCTCGGCCGACCAGATGGCCGGATGGAAAGGCCTTTCCTATACCGAACTGGCGCTGGAAGTGATCGCGCCCTTCGTCGGCAGTTCGCTCAGCCGCGACGAACTGGCCGCCATCATCGATGATGCCTACAGCCATTTCGAAACCAAGGACGTGGCGCCGCTGGTGGCGCTCGGCGACAACGAACACCTGCTGGAGCTGTTCCACGGGCCGACGCTGGCCTTCAAGGACGTGGCCATGCAGTTCCTGGGGCCGCTGTTCGACCATGTGCTGGCCAAGAAGGGCGCCAAGGTCTGCATCGTCGGCGCCACCTCGGGCGATACCGGCTCGGCCGCCATCGAGGCGGTCCGGGACCGCGACAACATCGACGCCTTTATCCTCTATCCGCACGGCCGCGTCTCCGAGGTGCAGCGCCGGCAGATGACGACGGTGAAGGCCGACAACATCCACACCATCGCGCTCGAGGGCACCTTCGACGATTGCCAGGACGCGCTGAAAGCGCTGTTCAACGATCTCGACTTCCGCGACAGGCATCGCATGTCCGCCGTCAACTCCATCAACTGGGCGCGCATCGTCGCGCAGGTGGTCTACTACTTCTGGGCGGCGCTGAAACTGGGCGCGCCGGAGAAGCCCGTCGCCTTCGCCGTGCCGACCGGCAACTTCGGCAATGTGTTCTCCGGCTACGTGGCCATGAAGATGGGGCTGCCGATCTCGCAGTTCATCATCGGGTCGAACGCCAACGACATCCTGACGCGGTTCTTCGAGACCGGCGCCATGGAGATGATGGGCGTGACGCCGACCATCAGCCCGAGCATGGACATCCAGGTCTCAAGCAACTTCGAGCGCCTGCTGTTCGAACTCTACGACCGCGACGGCGCCAAGGTGGCGGCCACCATGACGCATTTCCGCGAGACCGGGAAATTCGAGGTGGCGGCGGAGATCCTCGAACGCGCCACGGCGCTGTTCGACGGTGCCAGCTTCGACGACGAGGAGACCAAGGCGCTGATCGGCGTCGAGTGGGCGCGCGAACACCACCTTTACGATCCGCACACGGCGGTCGGGCTGGCGGCGGGGCGCGAATGCCGGCGCGACGAGGACGTGCCGCTGGTGATCCTGGCGACCGCGCATCCGGCCAAGTTCCCGGACGCGGTCGAGGCGGCGTCGGACGAGCGGCCCCAGTTGCCGCCGCACCTGGCGGATTTGCTGGAACGCGACGAGTGCATCAACGTGCTCGCCAACGACTTGGATAAGCTCAAGGCCTTCATCGACGAGAAGGTGCGGACTTGAGCGGCGCGCGCGACATCCGCATCACCACGCTCGAGAACGGCCTTCGCGTCGTCACCGATCCCATGCGGACGGTGGAGACCGCGTCGGTCGGGGTCTGGATCAACACCGGCGCGCGCGACGAGAGCCTGGAGGTGAGCGGCATTTCGCATCTCCTGGAACATATGGCCTTCAAGGGCACGCGCCGGCGCGACGCCTATGCCATCGCCGCCGAGATCGAGGCCGTCGGCGGCCACCTGAACGCCTATACCTCGCGCGAGAACACCGCCTACTACGCCAAGGTGCTGAAGGACGACGTGCCGCTGGCGGTCGATCTGCTGGCCGACATCCTGCAGCATTCGGTGATGGACGACGAGGAACTGGCGCGCGAGCGCGCCGTCATCTTGCAGGAAATCTCGCAGGCCGTGGATACCCCCGACGACATCATCTTCGACCATTTCCAGGAAACCGCCTTCCCCGACCAGGCCATGGGCCGGCCGGTGCTGGGCCGCCCGGACGTGGTCAAGGCCATGGACCGCGAACGCGTACTCGCCTACATGGGCGCCAAGTACGCGGCCCCCAGCCTGGTCGTCGCCGCCGCCGGGCGCATCGAGCACGAGCGGCTGGTGGCGCTGGTCGGCGAGGCCTTCGACGACCTGCCGACGTCGGGCGCCGACATGCGCGAACGGCCGCAATACAAAGGCGGCGACTACCGCGAGGCGCGCGCGCTCGAGCAGGTGCACTTGGTGCTCGGCGTCGAGGGCATCGCCTATACCGACGACGGCTACTATGCCGCCTCGATCCTGTCGGCGCTGTTGGGCGGCGGCATGTCGTCGCGGCTGTTCCAGGAGGTGCGCGAAAAGCGCGGCCTCGCCTATTCCATCTCGTCGTTTCTCTCGGCCTATACGGACAGCGGCGTGTTCGGCATCTACGCCGGCACCGGCGCGGACGAGGCGGCCGAGCTTTTGCCGCTGGTGCTGGACGAGATCGACAAGGTGAAGACCGACGTCACGGCCGAGGAAGTGAACCGCGCCCGGGCGCAGTTGAAGGCGAGCCTGCTGATGGGGCTGGAGAGCACGTCGAGCCGCTGCGAACAGGTGGCGCAGCAGATGCTGGTGTTCGGCCGGCCGATCCCGACCGAGGAAATCGTCGCCAAGGTCGACGCCGTCGACGCCGCCCAGGTGATGGCGGTGGCCGGCCGGCTGTTCGCCGGCGCGCCGACCCTGGCCGCCATCGGGCCGGTGGCCAAGGTGGCGGACTATCCGGCCATCGCCGGCCGGCTGGCGTGATCACCTTTGCGCGTATAAGGTGGACCCTTGACCCCTTTTTCGTTAAGCCTAAAAGGCATACGACCAATAAAAACACGGTTCGCCATGTAAATGTGCTCGTCCGGTCCCCTCACCCCGGAATCCGTTGCCGGCCTGTTCGATGTCATCGATCAGGGCGTGCTGGTCTACGACCGCGACCTGATCGTCACCTATTACAACGCCAGCCTGCCGCGACTCCTGGGCCTTCCGGCGGAGGCGCTCAGCCTCGGCGCGCCGTTCGAGGACTGGGTGCGGATGTCGGCCGAGTTGGGCGGCTACGGTGACCAGGGCGACATCGAACAGCGGGTGCGCGAGCGCATGGAACAGGTTCGCACCTTCGCCCCCATCCTGCACGACTGCCCGGTTCCCGGCGGGCGGTTCCTGGAGATGCGCGGCTTTGCACTGCCCGACGGGCAATACATCACCACCTACAGCGACATCACCGAGCGCAAGTTGCTGGAGTTGGAATACACGCAGTTCAAGACGGCGCTCGAGCACATGCCCTTCCCGCTCACGCTCAACGACAAGCAGGGCCGCTACCTGCTGGCCAACGAAGCCTTCGAGGCCTGGTACGGCGAGTCGCCGAAGGATCTGATCGGCAAGACCGCGAACGACCTGCCGATCACCGACGAAGAGCGCGCCAGGCGCCAGCGCATGGAGGCCCAGGTGCTGGAATTCGGCATCACCGCCTACCGCGAGCAGATCAAGGACCTGGCCTACGGCGACGGCCGCCACGTGCTGGTCGCCAAGTTCCCGATCCGCGACACCAGCGGCGAGATATCCGGCTTCGCCTCGATCAGCCAGGACCTGACCGACCTGGAAAAGAGCAAGATCGACCTGCAGACGGCGAAGGAGGAACTGGAACGCGCCAACCGGGCGAAGTCGGAGTTCCTGGCCTCCATGAGCCACGAATTGCGCACGCCGTTGAATGCCGTGCTCGGCTACGGCCAGATGCTGGAGCTGGACCTGGAACAGACGCTGAGCGACAACCAGAAGGACTACGTCAACCACATCATCTCGTCCGGCAGCCACATCCTCGACCTGGTCAACGACATCCTCGACCTGGCGCGCATCGACGCCGACCGGCTCTCCGTGCATCCCGAGACCTTCGCGCCGGAACCGATGGTGCGCGAAAGCGTCGATCACCTGTCGTTGATGGCGGCCGACCGCAACGTCACGCTGAGCCTAGAGGCCGAAGGGTTTCGGGGCGTCGAGATCCGGTCCGACAAGGTCCGCTTCCGCCAGATCCTGATCAACCTGATCTCCAACGCCATCAAGTACAACAAACCGGGCGGACAGGTACGGATTTCCGGCGAGAAGACCTCGGGCGGCTTCCTGCGCCTGGCGGTCTCCGACACCGGCATCGGCATCCCGGAACAGCGCAACGCCGATCTGTTCACGCTGTTCCATCGGGTCTCGCACAACCCGGAACACGCCGTCGACGGCATGGGCATCGGGCTGTTCGTCTCCAAGATGCTGATCGACCGGCTCGGCGGCAACATCGACTTCGAAAGCAAGGAAGGCGCGGGTTCGAAATTCTGGATCGATATCCCGCTGGCCTCCAACGACAGCACCATGATCTGGACCGACAGCCTGCGCGTCGGCGTCGACGTCATCGACAGGGATCACCAGATGCTCTGCGCCCTGGTCAACAAGGCCGGCCAGCCGGACCTGCCGCCGCATGAACTGGCCGGTATCGTCCGCCAACTGGTCGACTACGCCACCCCGCATTTCCGGCGCGAGGAAGCGGTCCTGGAAGCCTGCGCGCATCCCGGCATTGACGCCCACCGCGACCAGCACCGGCGCATGGAGGCGGAAGTCCGCGCCCTGGTCGGCGCCTGGCGCGACAGCGGCTCCAACGCCTCGCCCGACGATCTACGGCTGTTCCTCTGCGACTGGTGGCGGACCCATATCGTCGACGCGGACATGTCGATCCGCACCCACGCCATCGGCAAGGAACGGGAAATCGAGCACCGGCTGGCGGAATTGGACCTATAGAGCCGTTATTCGAATTCCATTTCGGCGAATACGGCTTGCGCGTTGCGCCTGGAAATCTGGTCGAACACGGCGAGATGGCGGAACGCCGACTGGTCGATCGCCTTGGCGTCGATCATCGAGCCGCCGGCCTCGATCAGGGCGCCGATCTTGGCGCGCAGGTGCGTGAGGTAGTCGCGGGTTTCCGCCCGCGCCTTGGCCAGCGGCGCCGGATGGCCGTGGCCCGGCACCACCACGCGGGGCTGCAGGCCCGCCAGCGCATCGAAGGCGCCCAACCAGGACAAGCTGTTGGAGAACGACAGCACGCCCAGCATCCGGTCCATGTAGACGATATCGCCGGAGAACGCGATACGCTCGGCCGGCAGCCAGACGAAGGAATCGCCCGGCGTATGGGCCTGGCCCGCGTGGGTGATCTCGATCCGCACACCGCCGAGCGTGAAGGCATGGGCGGTCTCGAACCGGGTGCCCGCGTGCACGAACTCGGTGCCCTTCATCACCTCGGCGCCCGCCAGCATCTGCATCGCCTGCCATTGCAGGCTGGCGCGCTCCTTCTGGTCGGCGACGGCGGCCTCCGAGGCGATGATCTCCGCCCCCTTGGCCTTGAAATAGGCATTGCCGAACCAGCGGTGGTCCTGGCCGCCGGTATCGATGACGACCTTGACGGGCCGGTCGGTGATCTTGGCGACGGCAGACTCGATCTCGGCCGCCCCCTTGGCCGAGCCGCCCGGATCGACCAGCACCACGCCGCCAGGCGTGACGATGACCCCGAAGGTGGCGTTGTTGCCGAGGTTCTCGGGCGAGCGCTGTTCCATGGCGCCGACCAGCGCATAGACGTTTTCCGCCACCTTCACCGTTTCCAGAGCCAGCGCCGCCTGGGCGGCCAGCGCGAGCACGGTGGCCAGCAATGCAGGACCCGCAAATTTCCTCATTTTACTTCCCCCGTTTCGGATGCAGCGATCAATCGTCGCCGCTGTCGTCCAGGTAGTTCTCGACCAGGGCGTAGATGGTCTCGGCGTCGGCTTCGTCGCCGGTGAACACCAGGTTCGACGTATCGCCGTAAATGTTGAGCAGATAGCCGCGCGCCCCGCAGACCGTTTCCAGCGCCGCCATGAACGGCAAGATCACCTGCGCATGCAGGCTTTCCGCATCGGGACAGGCCTCCATGCGCTTGGCGAGGTCACGCATCAGTTTGTCGGCGGCGGCGTTGCCGCTCTTGCTCGAGGATTTGCGTCGGGTCATGGCGGGTTCCTAACTCAGGCGTGGCCGGCGTCGTCGGAAAGCATCAAGGGATCGATGCCGATCTTGGCCATGGCGCGCTCCCATTTGGCGTCCAGGTCCTCGCCGAATATCAGTTCGTCGTCTGCCGACACATGCAGCCAGCCGTTATGCAGGATTTCCGCATCCAACTGCCCCGGGCCCCAACCGGCATAGCCGAGCGCCAAAAGCCGGTTCCTCGGCCCCTCGCCGCCGGCGATGGCGCGCAGGATGTCGATGGTGGCGGTCAGCGCGACATTGTCGTCGACCACCATGGAGGCCTCTTGCAGGTAATCGGGCGAATGCAGCACGAAGCCGCGCGCCTGTTCCACCGGGCCGCCGAACAGCAGCTTGACCTCGTCGGCGGCATCGGGCCGGTCGATCTCCAGTTGCTCGAGCATCTCCTCGAAGGTCATGGAATCGATGGGCCGGTTGACCACCAGCCCCATGGCGCCGTCCTCGTTGTGGGCGCACATGTAGATTACGGTCTTCTCGAACCGGGGGTCGGTCATGCCGGGCATGGCCACCAGCAACTGGCCCGAAAGCCAGGGAGTCTCGTCGGTTCCGGCACCGTCCCGGTCTTGCGTGTCGGTGAGATCGGCCATCTGTGTCTCCGCCCTTCCGGCACTGAGGTAGTGAGGGGCGCCGAGCCGTGCAAGCCGTGCCCGATGAGATCGAGTATGCCACAATCCGGAGCCCCCTCAAAGTACCAGGCGACGACACCGCATCACCGGCGCTCAACACTGCGTGAGCGTGGCGGGAATGCGTGAAATGACGGCCGATCCGGCGTATATAGCCTGTCATGGACGGGTTTCTCATGAACGCGATTCGATATGGCTTGGCGCTGGCCGCCCTGGTCCTCGCCGCGTCGACCGGCGACGTGCGCGCGGCGGCGGACCCGGGCGCGTCCGACTGGGTCGAGACCGAACAGACCCGGGTGCGCCTGATCGCCGCGCGGCCGACGGCCGGCGACGGCGCGGCGCGGCTGGGGCTCGAATTCGAGCTGAAGCCCGGCTGGAAAATCTATTGGCGCAGCCCCGGCGACGCCGGTTTCCCGCCCAGCCTGGAATGGCAGGGATCGGCAAACCTGAAACAGGCCAAACTCGACTGGCCGGCGCCGGAGCGGTTTTCGGTGCTCGGCCTGGAAACGCTCGGCTACAAGAAACAGGTGGTGTTCCCGATCACCGCCGAGCCCGAAACCGGCGGCCGGGCCATGGACCTGAAGGCGCAGCTCCGCTACCTGGTCTGTGACGAGATTTGCATCCCCTATGGCGCCGAGCTGGCCCTCAACCTGCCGGCTGGCACGGCAGACCCCGGTCCCTTTGCCCACACCATCAGCCGCTATGCGGCGAAAGTCCCCGGCGACGGTGCCCGGCACGGGCTCGAGCTGCTCTCGCTCGGCACCTGGAAAACCGAGAACGGCGCCATGCTGCGCCTGCAAGTCCGCTCTCAAACCCCGCTCTCGGAACCCGATGTCTTCATGGAAGGCCCGGCCGGCCTCAACTACGGCAAGCCCAAGGTCCTGCTTTCCACCACCGGCACCGACGCCTGGCTCGACGTGCCGGTGGGCGGGTTCGATGCGCTGGAGGACGGCGACAACGCCACGCTGGTCCGGCGCAGCTTCACCGCAACGCTGGTCGATGGCGCGCGCGGCGCCGTCGCGACGCTGACCGCCGTCGACGCGGCGCCCGACGCCCCCGCCGCCACCAGCGCCGGCACCGCCGAGCCGAAAACCGAAATGCCGACCCTAGCCCTGATGCTGATGTTCGCTGTGCTGGGCGGGCTAATCCTCAACCTGATGCCCTGCGTGCTGCCGGTGCTGTCCTTGAAGATGCTGTCGCTGGTCAAGCACGGCGGCGGCAATCCGCGCGACGTGCGGCTCGGCTTCCTGGCTTCGGCGGCGGGAATCGTCTCGACCTTCCTGGTCCTGGCGCTTTCGCTGGTGGCGTTGCGCGCCGGCGGCACGGTGATCGGCTGGGGCATCCAGTTCCAGCAGCCCTGGTTCCTAACCCTGCTGGTGCTGCTGGTGACGCTGTTCGCCTGCAATCTTTGGGGCTTCTTCGAAGTGCGTCTGCCGAGCTTCGTCAGCGATCTCGGCGAACACGCGGCGCATGTGCACGGCCTCGGCGGGCATTTCCTGCAGGGCGCCTTCGCCACCCTGCTGGCGACGCCCTGCACGGCACCGTTCCTGGGCACCGCCGTGGGTTTCGCGCTCGCCGGCTCAAGCGTGGATATCCTGATGATTTTCGCCGCGCTCGGCATCGGGCTGGCGCTGCCGTACCTGGCCGTCGCCGCGCTGCCCGCACTCGCCACTTGGCTGCCCCGGCCGGGCGCCTGGATGGTGCGCGTGAAGGCGGTGCTGGGCGTGCTTTTGGCGGGCACCGGGGTCTGGCTTGTCTTCGTGCTCGCCGGCGTCACCGGCTGGCAGGGCGCGGGCGTCGTCGCCGGTGCGGCGATGATCGCCTCCGGCGTGCTGTTCGCCGCGCACCGCATCGACGGACCGGGGCTGAAGCTGTCGGCGCCGGGCTTGGCGCTGATCGCCGCCGTCGCGCTGTCCGCCCCGGCCTGGACCGAGACCGGCATCCGCGCGGGCACGGCCGGCGCCGGGCCCGGTGAAAGCGCGGCACTGAAGGCGCTCTGGCGGCCGTTCGAGCTGGCCTCGATCCCCGCCCTGGTGGCCGAAGGCAAGACCGTGTTCGTCGATGTCACCGCCGATTGGTGCCTGACCTGCCAGGTCAACAAGGGCGTGGTCATGACCCGCGAGCCGGTGATGGCGCGGCTCGGCGGCAATGGCGTCGTCGCCATGCAGGCCGACTGGACCCGCCCCGACGACGGCATCGCGCGCTACCTGGCCTCATTCGGCCGCTACGGCATCCCGTTCAACGTCGTCTACGGTCCGAAGGCACCGAACGGCATCGTACTGCCTGAATTGCTGACGGAAGCCGCCGTCTTGGAAGCCTTCGACGCCGCCGGAACGCCATCCGCCCTGGCATCCAAGTGATCGGGGTTTTAAGGTTGGAAACAGGCGCCGGAATGACTATTTCAGTGCGTAGGAAATTGAACTCAGACCCAGAGGGGGACCATCCATGACTATTTCCGTAGGGGACACCATTCCGTCCGTCGACATCGCCACCATGACCGCCGACGGGCCGTCGGGCGTCAACACCGACGAGATCTTCAAAGGCAAGAAAGTCGCCATTTTCGGCATTCCCGGCGCCTTCACGCCGACCTGCTCGGCCCAGCACCTGCCGGGCTTCGTGCAGCATGCCGACGCCATCAAGGGCAAGGGCATCGACACCATCGCCTGCATCGCCGTGAACGATGCCTTCGTCATGGGCGCGTGGGGCAAGGACCAGAGCGTCGGCGACAAGGTGATGATGCTGGCCGACGGCTCCGCCAAGTTCGCCGCCGCCACCGGCCTCGAGCTCGACCTCACCGACAAGGGCCTGGGCGTGCGCAACAAGCGTTTCTCGATGATCGTCGACGATGGCGTCGTCAAGTCGTTGCACATCGACGAAGGGGCGTTTGAGAAGACCAGCGCCGAGCAGATGCTTTCCGAGCTCAGCTAAGCCGGAACGGAATCACGCTGGCGGGCGTCGGCATGGCCGGCGCCCGTTTCGTATTGGCGCATGGCCTTCGCCCCTTCGGCCTCGATCCAGGCGCGGAAGGCCTGCACCGCCGGCACATCGACGCGCGACCGCGCGGCCACGGTGTAATAATCCAGGTTGAACGGCACCTCGATCTCCGGGAACAGGCGCACCAGGCGGCCCGACTCGACGTCGTCCCAGACGTGCGCACGGCGGCCGAGCGCAATACCGTGCCCCTCGAAGGCGGCCTGCAGGGCCGTCGACGAATCGGGGTAGTGCACGCCCTCGACCAGGGCCGGCATGAACACCGCTTCGGGCACGCCGGCCTTACGGAACCAGAATTCCCAGGTCGGCGTCATGATCTCCTCGTGACGCAAAAGCAGCGGAAAGCGGCAGAGGTCGGCCGGGGTTTCGGGTTCGCCGCGCTCTTCCAAAAAACGCGGCCGGCACACCGGAAACACCGTCTCATCCATGAAAAATCGGCTGTCCATGCCAGCATAGTTGCCGTCGCCCATGTGCACGGCCACATCGACCTGGCGCGCACTCAGGTCGACGAGTTCCTGCTGGCTGGTCAGCATCCAGACGTCGATTTCCGGATGCCGGGCGCGGAAAGCCGGCAGCCTCGGCACCAGCCACTTGACCGCGAACGACGGCAGCACCTCGACGCGCAGCGCCGATGGCGCCTGCTCGGCCTTCAGCTCATCGAGCGTGCGCTCCAGCTTTTCGAAGAATTCCCGCGCCACCGGTGCCAGGGCGGCGCCGGCGGCGGTGAGCTCCAGGCGGCGCTGGCGGCGCTCGAACAGCTTCAAGCCCCACAGGTCCTCCAGGTGGCGGATTTGGTGGCTGACGGCGCTTTGCGTGATGTTCAATTCCGCCGCCGCGCGGGTGAAACTGAGGTGCCGGGCCGCCGCTTCCAACGCCCGCATGGCCGCCACCGGGGCCGCATGATGCTTCATCTGACCACCTCTTACATGAGTATTTACTCATGCATCATATGACAAAGCATCCTTTGTGTTCCACAAAAAACAGCCGTATGTGTGGATCAACGCAATTGATCGCCACCCCTATTCATGAGGAAAATTCGATGTTCAACCTGTTCGGCAAGACCCGCGCGCCCAAATGGTACCCGAACCAACGCGTCGTCCGCGACCGCTGGGGCACGCCCGTGAGCGCCACCATCCCCGGCGCCGAATTCCGTTCCTCGGCCGATGCGCCGGCGAGCGTGGCTTCGCACATGCGCTGGAGCCTCGGCTTGATGTAAGGAACTTCGTCATGGCGCACGAGAACAAGGTTCTCCGCTCCATCGAGACACCGGACGGCGGGCGCTGCGTCGATCTGTTCCGCCGTCCGGACGGTAGCCACGGCTACCAGGCCTATCGCCGCGACTCCGAGACCGGCACCGGCTGGTTCCCCATCGGCCCCTACGACGCCCTCACGTTCGAAACCGAAGCCCAGGCCCTGGCCGACGCCCGCGCGCGCATCGCTTGGCTCGAAGACCTGATTTAGACCCGATTTCAGCCGTTCGCGGCGATTTCCTTGGCGGCCAAGCTGGCCAGCATGTCGACACGCTCGTTCTCGGCATGGCCGGCATGGCCCTTGACCCAACGCCATTCGACCTCGTGCCCCGATAGCGCCGCCTCCAGGCGCTGCCAGAGATCGGCGTTTTTCACCGGTTTCTTGGCGGCGGTCTTCCAGCCGTTGCGCTTCCAGTTGAAGATCCACTTGGTGATGCCGTCCTTGACGTAGGTGCTGTCGGTGGTGAGCGCCACGCGGGTCGGGCGTTTCAGCGATTCGAGGCCCTGAATGGCGGCCATCAGTTCCATGCGGTTGTTGGTGGTGTCGGGCTCGGCGCCGGAAAGCTCGCGCTCGTGGTCGCGCCAGCGCAATAAAACGCCCCAGCCGCCGGGCCCCGGATTGCCCAGGCAGGCGCCGTCGGTGAAAATTTCGACGACATCGATGGTGTCGATCATCGCGGCACCTCCAGACCGTAGGCACCGATGTCCTCGATCCCGTCATGGAACCTGAGCTTGGCCAGGTATTCGAGCGGATCCTTGCGCACGACCAGCGCATCGGGCGGCGTGTTGAGCCAGTCATAGAGCCGCGTCAGCAGGAACCGCATGGCGGCGCCGCGCGCCAACAGCGGCAGGCTCCGGAGTTCCTTCGGGCTGAGCGCGCGCTCGCGCTGGTAGCCGTTCAACAGCCGCCGCGCCTTGGTCACGTTGAAACTCAGGTCGGGCTCAAAGCACCAGGCATTGAGGCAGATCGCCAGGTCGTAGGCGAAGGCGTCGGTGCAGGCGAAGTAGAAATCGATGATCCCCGACACCCGGCCATGACGGAAGAACACGTTGTCGGGAAAAAGATCGGCATGGATCACGCCGACCGGCAGCGAATGCGGCCATTCCGCTTCCAGCCGCGCCAATTCCGCCTCCAGTTCGCCGGCCAACCCCTGGCGCACCTCGTCGGCGCGCGTGCCGCTGCGCTCCAGCAACGGCCGCCAGGCGCCGACCGAAAGATCGTTGGTCCGGGTCATGGCGAAATCGGCACCGGCCAGGTGCAGATGCGCCAATGCCGCGCCCAGCTCGGCGCAGTGCTCGGCGGTCGGACGCCGGGGCCACATGCCGGGCAGGAACGTCACCACCGCCGCCGGCCGGCCGCACAGTTCCCTGAGCGCCTCGCCGTCGCGGCCGCGCACCGGCAGCGGGCACGGCAGCCCGCGCGCCGCCAGGTGATCCATCAATCCCAGGAAGAACGGGAGGTCGGCCGGTTTCACGCGTTTTTCGTAGAGGGTCAGGATATGCGGGCCGGTCTCGGTGGTGAGCAGGTAGTTGCTGTTCTCCACCCCCTCGGCAATGCCCTTGCATGCCATCACCTCGCCGATGTCGTACTCGGCGGCAAAGGCGTGCAGGTCTTCGTCACTGACTTCCGTATAGACGGCCATGCCCGCGTGTTTAAGCACTTGGCGGTGATCTTACAAGCGGCCAGGCCCGGCTTTCGCTTGCCGCCGCCCGGCGCCCTCCGCCATAATCCGCCGAGCAGCAAACGGACGCCCGGGGACAGGCCGCCGACCATGAAACCCTCTTTCCGGCCATTCAGGCGTTGGGCGCTGGCCGGCGCCGTTTTCGCCGCTTTGCTCATGCCGCAAACGCCGATGGCCGCGACCCCGGCCGAAGACCTGCCCGGCGACGAGGCCGCGCCGCAGGCAAAGACGCCGAACGCGCGCTGGCGCAGCGGCACGGCGGTGGAAAAAGTGCAGCGCGCGCTTTCCGACATGGGCCTCTACCTGGGCTCCGTGGACGGCCACCTGGACGAGGAAACCCGCGCCGCCATCCGGGTCTACCAGCAGGGTGCCGGGCTCAAGGTCGACGGCAAGATCTCCCGCGCGCTTTTCGATCTCCTCAACAATTCGGTCAAGGTGCGCGAGCTTCTGCAGCGCTTGGAACGGGCGCGCCGGTCGGGACGCGAGCGGGCGCGCGAGGCGCTGCTTTCCCACCCCGCGACCCGCGACCTGGTTGACGTTCCCAACAAGGAACGCGCCGACCCGACCCGCAATGCCGAGCAATGCTTCCACGAGCCCACCGTGCGCTGCCTGCTGGCCGAGGCGTCGGAAAGCGTCAAGGCGGTGTTTCGCCCGGAACTCAGGGACTGGGCTCTGGGCGAGATCCTCATCGCCGAGGCCCGCGCCGGGCTGACCGACGACGCCATGCGGACGGTACGGCGGATCCGCGACCCGCGCCTGATCATGGTCGCGTTGCGCGACATCGCCGAGGCCGAGGCCGCGTCGGGCTCGGCCGAGGATGCGCTGGCCGCCGCCGAGATCATTCCCGATCCCGAAAAGCAGGCCGACGCCCTGGCCGCCATCGCCGAGATCCAGGTCCGCCGCGACGATCCCGCCGCCGCCGCCAAGAGCGTGCGCGCCTTGCTGGCGGTGGTCGACGCCATGCCCGATCCGCTGAAGCGCGTCGCCTACCGCACCCGCGCCGCCGTCGCCCTGGCCCGCGCCGGCGAAAATGATACCGCCGGACGACAGATGACGGTCGCCGAGTTCGAGGCCCGCGACTCGCTGACCGGCATGGAACAGGGCACCGCGCTCCGTTACGTGGCGGCGGCGCTGGCCAATATGTCGAGCCCCGACAAGGCAATGGCGCTGCTCGACGACATCACATCGCCCTCCGAGCGCACTTCGGTGCTGGTCTCCACCGCCGAGGCGCAGGTCCGTGCCGGCGACGCGGCGGCGGCGCTGGCCACCGCCGACAGCATCGAAACCGTGCGTTTCAAGGCCGCCGTCCTGGGCCGCATCGCGCTGGCGCAGGCGGAGCGCGGCCAGCGCGCCGACGCCGAGGCGACCATCCAGTTGGCCCTGGCGGCAATCGAGCGCATCAAATCCGCCTACGCGCGCTCCTTCGCGATCACCCGGGTGGCGCTGGCCATGGCCAACCTGACCGGCGACGGCAAAGCGGTCGCCGGCGACGGCGGTCCGGCACCCTACACCTACGAGAAGGCGGCCGAGACGGCGGCGCGAATCGACGATAGCCGGCTGCGCGCGCAGACGCTGTGGGCCATCGCCGCGGCCGAACGCGCTTCCGGCGACACCGCCGGCGCGGCCGAGACCGAACATGCCGCGGAACAGGCCACCGAGGCCATCGTCAGCCGCTTGAGCCGCGCCTGGATGTTCAGCGAAATCGCCCTCAACCATGCCCGCAAGGGACACGCGGAAGCCGCGGAAGCCGCATTCCACCGCGGCATCGAAGTGGCGCGCGGCCTGGAAAACGCGTGGGGCCGGGCGCGGGCGCTGGCCAGGCTGGCGGCGACGCTGGTGGAGTTCGCCGACCCCAAGCCGGCGCTGCTGGATGAGCCCAATTAGCGCCGCGGACTCGCAACCGGGCCTTGTCGGTGTTCATCCCCTCAACTACATTTGGCCCATCCGTTGAAGGAGGCAAACATGCCGGAGCCGAAAATCGCCCAGAAATCCCCCTACATCGTCGACGTGGAAGAAGGCAGGCGCTACCTCTGGTGCTCCTGCGGCCTGAGCAAGACGCAGCCCTTCTGTGACGCGTCGCACCAGGGTACCGGCATGCTGCCGGTGGTGTTCAAGGCGGAAAAATCGGAGACCATCTATTTCTGCGGCTGCAAGCAGACCAAGACCCCGCCGCTCTGCGACGACACCCACGAAAACCTCTGACGCGCCCGTGCCCCTGAAGCCTCTCACATCGATCCGCCGGGTTCCGCCCGCCCTCGCGATTTTCGCGTTGCTGTTGCTCGGCGGCTGCGATACGGCGCGCTCTACCTTCGACAACATCGGCAACGTCTGGTCCAAGCCCGTCGTCTATGCCTGCCCCGATTACCGTATCCTGCGCGACGCGGCGCGGCTGGTGCAGTTCAAGGCCGGCCCCGGCCGCGACCTGACGGACATGCAGGTGGATGCGCGCATCGGCGATGCCGAGTTGGAATGCCTCACCTTCGTCGACAAGGACGCCAAGAAGGGCCACATGGAGGCCCGCTTCCAGTTGCTGTTCGGCGCCCGCCGCGGCCCCGCCAACACCACCCGCAAGGCGACGCTGCCCTATTTCGTTTCGGTCACCGACAAGAACCGCAACGTGCTCTACCGCGAAACCTTCAAGATCGCGGTCGATTTCCCCGGCAACCGCACGACTGTGAATTTCAAGGGCGAACTGATCCGCCTGGAACTGCCGCTGAGCCCGGAAATCGCCAGCACCGACTACATCATCTACGGCGGTTTCGCCCTCGACCGTGACCAATTGCAGTACAACCGGGAAAACCCTCTTTAGGGTCGGATAAACACCACCCGAGGGGGTGGGCCCGATTGACCTGCTTCGCGCCTTGTGTGATGATGCCGTTCAAGCGATACAGCTTCCCCAGTTGACCGCCGTGGGAGAGATCGGCGCGACCGAAAGGTCGGGCCGGCGCCGAAGGAGCAACCGCCCCGGAAACTCTCAGGCAAACGGACCGCGGCGCAATGGGGCTCTGGAAAGCGGGCACGCAGGGAGAAGGTGTTGCCCCACCGAAGATGAAAGCCGCGCCCGAAAACCGGCCGGTCAATCTTTCAGGTACCGAGACAGAGGGGGCACGTATGGGAGTTTCGCCGCGTACGATTGCGGCAGCGGCTTCGGATGCGTGTCTTTTTTTGTTGGAACGAGGTACCCGATGTCCGAACCCACCGACGGCCCCCTGATTTCCACGCCCTTGGATGCGCTGCACCAGGAACTCGGCGCGCGCATGGTGCCCTTCGCCGGCCATTCTTTGCCGGTGCAGTATCCCGCCGGCATCATCGCCGAGCACAACCACACCCGCGCCAAGGCATCGCTGTTCGACGTCTCGCACATGGGCCAGGTGGTGTTGAGCGGCCCCGACGCCGTGGCGCGCCTGGAACGCCTGGTGCCCGGCAACGTCCGTGGCCTGGCCGAGGGACGCATCCGCTACACCATGTTCACCAAGCCGGACGGCGGCATCATCGACGACCTGATGGTCGGCAACGGCGGCGACCACCTGCGCCTCGTCGTCAATGGCGCGCGCGCCGACGTCGACCTGGCGCACCTGGAAGCCGAACTCGGCGACGGCGTCGGCATCGATTACCGCAAGGAACGCGCCCTGATGGCGCTGCAAGGACCGGCGGCGGCGGCCGTGCTGACTTCGCTGGCGCCGGGCGTCGCCGACATGCCGTTCATGTCGTTCAAGGACCTGGAACTCGCCGGCGCGCCGGTCGGCGTCAGCCGCTGTGGCTACACCGGCGAGGACGGGTTCGAGATTTCCACGGCGCCGGACGACGCCGAGGCCGTCGCCCGCGCGCTCCTGGCGCATGGCGACGTTGAGCCGGCCGGGCTGGGATCGCGCGATTCGCTGCGGCTCGAGGCCGGGCTCTGCCTCTACGGCCAGGACATCACCGAGGAAACCACCCCGATCGAGGCCGGGCTGCGCTGGACCATCACCAAGACGCGCCTTCAGGAAGGCGGTTTCCCGGGTGCCGACGTGATCCGCGACCAGGCGGAAAGCGGCTCCGCCCGGCGGCTCGTCGGCCTGACGCCGGAAGGCCGCCAGCCGGCGCGCCCCGGCACGCAAATTCTCGGCACCGACGGCGAACAGATCGGCATCGTCACCAGCGGCGGCTTCGGCGCTTCCGTCGGCGGTCCGGTGGCGCTCGGCTATGTGCCGGCGGCCATGGCCGAGCCCGGCACGCGGCTCACGCTGCAAATCCGCAAATCCCAGGTTTCCGCCCAGGTGACGGCACTGCCGTTCGTGGCGCACCGTTACTTCAAACCGCAAGCGTAGGAGATCCTCCGATGACCACCAAATACTCCGAAGACCATGAATGGATCACCGTCGATGGCGACATCGGCACCGTCGGCATCACCGATTTCGCACAACAGCAGTTGGGCGACGTGGTGTTCGTGGAACTGCCCGAGGTGGGCGCCACGCTGGATGCCGGCGACGAAGCCGGGGTGGTCGAATCGGTGAAGGCCGCGAGCGAGATCTACAGCCCCGTTTCCGGCCAGGTGACCGAGACCAACGGCGATCTGGAAGATGCCCCCGACACGGTCAACTCCGACGCCGAGAGCGACGGCTGGTTCTTCAAGATCAAGCTCTCCGACGCCGCCGAACTGGACGACCTGATGGACGCCGCCGCCTACAAGACCTTCTGCGCCGAACAGGGCTGAGCCCCGACCACTGATCACGGAGATCCCTAGCATGACCCGCGAGACCCTCGAGCAACTGGAAGCCCGCGACGACTTCATCCGCCGTCACATCGGCCCGACCGACGCCGACATCGAAAGGATGCTCGCGGCCATCGGGCTCGGGTCGATCGACGAACTGATCGACAAGACGGTGCCGCGCTCGATCCGCGACGACCGGCCGCTCGCCATCGACAACGTCAAGACCGAACGCGGCACGCTCGACTATCTTCGGGAAATGGCCGGCCGCAACAAGGTGTTCACCACCATGATCGGCATGGGTTACTACGGCACCAAGACGCCGAGCGTGATCTTGCGCAACGTGCTCGAGCACGCCGGCTGGTACACCGCCTACACCCCCTACCAGGCGGAGATCAGCCAGGGCCGTATGGAAGCCTTGATGAACTACCAGCAGATGGTGGTCGACCTGACCGGCATGGACCTGGCCAATGCGTCGCTGCTGGACGAGGGCACGGCGGCGGCGGAAGCCATGGCCATGGCGCACCGGGTATCGAAGTCGAAGAGCGAGCGCTTCTTCGTCGGCGAGGACATCCACCCGCAGACGCTCGCCGTGCTCCGGACCAGGGCCAAGTCGTTCGGTTTCCAACTGGTGGTCGGCAACGCCTTCGAGGACCTGCCCGACGACGACCTGTTCGGTGTTTTGGTGCAGTATCCGGGCTCCTGCGGCGCGGTGCGCGACCTCAAGCCGGTGATCGACAAGGCGCAGGGCATGAAGGCGTTGGCCATCGTCGCCAGCGATCTGATGGCGCTTTGCCTGTTGAAGCCGCCGGGCGAGATGGGCGCCGACATCGTCATCGGTTCGTCGCAGCGTTTCGGCGTGCCGATGGGCTACGGCGGGCCGCACGCCGCCTTCTTCGCCACCCGCGACGATTACCGGCGCCAGACGCCCGGCCGCATCATCGGCTATTCCATCGACAGCCAGGGCCGCCCGGCGCTGCGCATGGCGCTGCAGACCCGCGAACAGCATATCCGCCGCGAAAAGGCGACGTCGAACATCTGCACCTCGCAGGTGCTGTTGGCGGTCATGGCCGGTTTCTACGCCGTCTATCACGGCCCCGACGGGCTCCGGCGCATCGCCGAGAAAATCCACCGCATGGCGCAGATCACCGCCGAGGGGCTCCGGCGCCTGGGCTTCGAGATCGTTCACGACAGCTTTTTCGACACCATCATGGTGCACGTGCCCGGCCAGGCCGGCCGCATCGCCGCGCACGCGCGCGAGCGGGAAATCAACCTCCGCGTCATCGATGCCGACCACCTGGGCATTTCCATGGACGAGACCACGCGCCGGCGCAACGTCGCCACGCTGTGGTCGGTGTTCGCCACCAAGGCGGCCGAACAGCTCGATATCGTGAAACTGGATGGCGAGGTCGAGGAGAGCATCCCCGCCAACCTGCGCCGGCCGGTGGACTATCTCGAGCATCCGGTATTCCACCGCTACCACTCCGAGACCGAGATGATGCGCTACATGCGCAAGCTGGTCTCCAAGGACATCGCCCTCAACCGCGCCATGATCCCCCTGGGTTCGTGCACCATGAAGCTCAACCCGGCGACCTCGATGATCCCCATCACCTGGCGCGAGTTCGCCCACATGCACCCCTTCGCGCCCCTCGACCAAACCCAGGGCTACCAGCAATTGTTCGAGGAACTGGAGGACATGCTGTGCGAGGCCACCGGCTTCGACGCCATCTCGCTGCAGCCCAACGCCGGCTCGCAGGGTGAATACTCGGGTCTCCTGACCATTCGCAAGTACCTGGATTCAAAGGGCCAGGGCGGGCGTGACGTGTGCCTGATCCCGGCCAGCGCGCACGGCACCAATCCCGCCAGCGCGGTGATGGCGGGCATGCGCGTCGTCGTCGTCGACTGCGACGATCACGGCAACATCGACGTCGAGGACCTCAGGGCGCGGGCGGCCGAGCACGCCGACAGCCTCGCCGCCCTGATGGTCACCTATCCCTCGACCCACGGCGTGTTCGAGGAAGCGATCATCGAAATCTGCGACATCGTCCACGCGGCGGGCGGTCAGGTCTACATGGACGGCGCCAACATGAACGCCATGGTCGGGCTGGCGCGGCCGGGCAAGTTCGGTCCCGACGTGGCGCACCTCAACCTGCACAAGACCTTCGCCATTCCGCATGGCGGCGGCGGTCCCGGCGTCGGGCCGATCGGCGTCAAGACGCACCTGGCGCCGTTCCTGCCCGACCACCCGTTGATCGAGGGCGTCAACCCGGCCGCGGGCGGGCGCGAGACCATCGGCGCCGTGGCCTCGGCGCCGTGGGGCTCGGCCTCGATCCTGCCGATCTCCTGGTCCTACATGTTCATGATGAAGGGCCACGGGCTCCGCAAGGCGACCGAAGTGGCGATCCTCAACGCCAACTACATGGCCAAGCGGCTCGATCCCTACTATCCGGTGCTCTACACCGGCAAGGACGGTTTCGTCGCGCACGAGTGCATCGTCGACCTGCGCCCGGTGAAGGAGAGTTCCGGCATCACCAACGAGGACGTCGCCAAGCGCCTGATCGACTACGGCTTCCATGCGCCGACCATGTCGTTCCCGGTCGCCGACACGTTGATGATCGAACCGACGGAAAGCGAATCGCTCTACGAGATCGACCGCCTCTGCGACGCGCTGATCCAGATCCGCGAAGAGATCGCGGCGGTGGAGAAAGGCGAGGTGGACCGGGAAAACAACGTGCTCACCAACGCGCCGCACTGCCACCACCTGCTGTTCGACCAGGAATGGGACCGGCCCTACGCGCGCGAGTTGGCCTTTTTCCCGATCCCGGAACTGCACGAGGACAAGTACTGGCCGCCGGTGGGCCGCATCGACAACGTCTACGGCGACCGCCACCTGGTCTGCACCTGCCCGCCCATCGACAGCTACCGCGAAGCGGCGGAGTAGGCGCGGCGACCGTGCTCGGGGCTTAATCCCCGGCGCGGAAGCTCAAACTCGGAAGCAGCGCGTCCAGACGCTTTTTGGCAAGCGCCGGATCGTTGTAGAGGAACAGCGTGAACAGGTCCGCCTTGCGCGCCTTGTGCTGAGCCAGCAGGAAGCCCTGGTTGTAACCGGGGAACTTCTCGGGGTCGACGTCGAATGTGGCGGCGCTGGCCCAGTCCGCGCCGAAGCGCTTTTTCGCCTCTTTCTCGGGGAACTGCCGCGTCGGCGTATTGCCGCCGCCCGACAGGTTGCCGACCAGGGTCTCGAACACCAGCGGGAAGATATGGTCCGGATGCGGCGCCGAGGAATGCGGGTCGTTGTACTCGATCTTCATGCGGCTGATGGGCCGCACGGCGTAAAGCACCCGGAGCGACCCGGCGCCGGTCTGCACGGCCCTGTCGAACGGAAAACCCGGCACGTCCGGCACCGGTACGTCGGCGAAATCCGCCGGCGTGGCGAAGGTGGCACTGGCTTCTTCGAGCAGGGTTTGGAAGTTGGGCGGCGCCGCTTGAACCCCGCTCGGACTGGCGATCAGCAGGGCCGCGAAAAGGACAAAAGCGAAGGCTTTCACCGGCTCACTCCTTGGGCTTGGCGGCGAGGTCCTGCAGTTTCTTCTCCGCCACCTCGCGCCATTCCTTGGTCTTGGTCAGCTCCAGGAACCGCTTCAGGTCGGAGACCGCGCCCGGCTTGTCACCCAACTGCTCGCGCGTCATGGCCAGGTTGAACCAGGGCGGTGGGGCGTGCGGATCGACGGCGGCGCAGCGCTCGAAATCCACCAGCGCCTCCTTGTAGCGCCCGGCGTTGAAATGCATTGAGCCCCGGTTGAAACGCGCGGCGACGAAATCCGGCGCCAGTTCGACTGCCTTGTCGAGGTCCGCCATGGCCTTGCTCTCGTTCTTGAAACGGCGGTACGCCTGGGCACGGTTGACGTAGATGGCGGGATTATCGGGCGTCGCCCGGGCGGCGGCCTCGAGGTCGCTGAGCGCCGCCGCGGTCTGGCCCTGTTGCAGCAACAGGCTGCCGCGAATGTTAAGCAACTCCCCATTGGCGGGATAGCGCTTGAGCGCATCGCCGAGCGTCTCCAACGCCAGGGCGGGGCGGCCCTCCTCGTGGTGCTGCAACGCCACTCGGACCATGCTGTCGGGGCTGAGCGCCGCATGCGGATCCTTGGGCCGGTGCGCGCCCGCCTGGCGCGGCGGCGGGCTAGTCAGTTCCTGCAAAGCCTTACGTAGCTGGCCTTCGTCCTGCTCGACGGCAAAAGGCGTCTTGGCCTTGCCATCGCCGTCGGCCGCAAGCACGACCGGGCTGGCCAGTGTCAAGGCGGCGAAAAGTGCAAATCCCCGAGACAAGCTAGTCATAAATATCGGACCCCGAAAAAAGGCGGAGAGGGCACGCTAGCACACCCTCCCCTTGGGAAAAACCGGTCCCGGCAACGGCCGGGAGCGGCGAAGACGAAAGAGGGCGCCCCCCAGGGCGCCCTCTCTCTGCTGTCTACTTGTTGGCGCCAGCGAACGACTTGATCATCTTGTTCATCAACTCGATGTGCTGGCTGTCGGAGAGCGTGCCGGGAGTGGAGACCTTGGCCCATAGTTCGGCGTTGGTCATCTCCCGATGGCAGCCCATGCAGAGCCCGGTCCGGTTCATGCCGTCGCGCATCTCCTTGGTGAGCGAGCGCGAGAGCGGCCAGTGGGTTCCGACGGTCTGCACCTGCTCGCCCTTGGCGTTGACGATGGTCGACCAATCGAAGTCCATGTCGTCGATCTTGGGGATCTGGATGACATGGTTCTTGGGAATGACCTTGCCGGTCTTCTGGTCGATCAGGTCCTCGACGATGTTCTCCGTGTAGCGGGTCTGGAACACACCGCCGGAGATGCCGTAACCCTGTGCTTTCGGGTTGTTGTGGCAGCTCTCGCAGGTGCGCGCCTTGCGCTGCGCGGAGTGCGGCTGCACCGGCGCCATGTCGAGGCCGAGCGGCACCCGATCCTGGCCCAGTTCACGCGCCTCGTCAGTGGAACGACCGGTCTGGTTGAGGGCGATGGTCTTGCCCTTGCGGTCAATGACCGTATAGACCACCTGACAGCCCGGCATCAGTGGCGTCACGCGGCCTTCGCCGTTGATGCCCAGCACCGGTTCTTCCCAACGCAGGTAGGAGCGCGTCTCGGACACCTTGCCCGGGCTCTTGATCCCGTGCGTGCCCAAGGGCGATTCGGCCGTCTGGCCGTCCGGCGTGCGGGTGTTGCCGTTGGCGACCCAGTCGGTGTCCATCTTCGGCTTGCCGTTCTTGTCCGGGCCGTAGTCGACCTTGACGTGGCAGCCGTAGCACTGCGGCACCCAGGACGCATGGCAGGCGTAGCATTCGAGCGAGTCGTTATGCTTCTGGACACTGCTCATGGCTACCATGGCGTCTTCGCTCTTCCAGGTGTTATCGATCTTCAGCTGCTTCAGCAACGGCACGTCGAAGTCGTTGCCGGTGGCCGAATGCAGAACCACCTTCTTGCCGTCCTTGACGACGTTACCGAAGGGGTTGCCGCGGGTGGTCTTGAGATAACCGTCCTTCGCCTCGTAGGTGGTGGCGAAAGCTTCCGTCTCGTCCAGCAGGTCCTGGGTCAGGCCGCGCGGCGTCTGCGGCAGTTTCTTGGCGAACTCCTCGGAATAGCCCATCGGCAGTTCCCAGGGGAACTTGTCGGTGGTGCCGTGGCAGTCCTGACACTCGATTTCCACCTGCGCCAGCGTGGTGCCGAAGATGTTGCCGTCACCATGCATGTCGATGGAAGTGTGGCAGTCCTGGCACAAGAGACCACCCTTCGGGTTACCCGGGCGGCTCTGGATCTGGTGATGCAGGTCGTCCGAGATGAACAGGTAGTTCTTGGTGTGCAGTTTCGGTTGCTTGCCGCCCTTGGCATTCCAGGGCGAGCCGTAGGGGAACTCCATCAGGCCCTGGTAGGTGACGCCGATACGCTTGCCGCGGTTATGGCACGAGTTGCAAGTCTCCACCGGAATGCCGTTGCCGGCCTTGCGGGTGCCGTGGATGCGGTGCGACAGCATGTGACCCTTTTCCGTCTTGTCGATGGTCGGGTCGTTGCCTTCATAGAAACCTTCGTTGCCATACAGGATATGGCACGACGAACAGCCCATGCCGCGATAGTCACCGCGCTTCTCGCGCCCCTTGACGCCGACATGGCAGCGTTGGCACTGCTGCACCTGATAGGTGAAGCCCGCGAGCTTCGGATCCTTCTCGACTTCCTCGGGCGTCGGCAGCGGCATCCGCTTCAGTTCTTTCGGGAATTGGTCGGGATGCGCCTCGATCATCGCCGTCATGTATTTCTTGTATTCCTCGGTACCGACCTGCGGCACAGTGCCGTCTTCGTCGGCGATGTCGTAGTTGCCCCACGGAACCTTGTGGTTGAACGTTTCCGGGATGCCCCAGGTATGCAGGTTGCCCTGGATTTTACCGGCCTCGGTGTTCATCAACGCCTTTTTCAGGCGCGACGGATAGCCGTCGTGACACTGGCCGCAGGTGCGATCCGCGATCCAGACGCTGCCGGGGTCGGGATAGAAGGTCACGGGACCGGTGCCTTCCGCCAGGTCCTTGGGCGCGCCTTTGTGGGCTTCCGCGGCCGTCAGGCCCTGCGGGTTGCCGCCGTGGCAGGTGACGCAGCCGCCGGGATCGCCGTTGTCCATGGCGATGGCCTTGACCTGCATTAGCATGTCACTGCCCTTCTCGCGGATATCTTCGATACCCTCGTGGCACGACAGGCAGCCTTTTTGCTTGGCGGCTGCCGCGGTCACTTTTTCCGGTGCGGCGGCGTCCGCGTGGGTGCCGGCCCACAAGAATACCGCCAAAGCCGCAATGATGATCCGCATCATGATTTTCCCTCCTGGTCCCAATTGGGCACAATGACCCCACTGGCACTGTGCAATTGACATGCCAGCCGGGAGATGCGACTCGATCTCATCGGATCGATAGAAAATTTTGTAATTTCAATAGATTAGAGCTTAACACGATCTGGCCGCCACAGGGCCGTGTCGGACCGGATTCAATGAATCGTGAAAAGCGGGAGAAATATTGAACGATTCGTTCAATCGGGCGCCAGGTCGAATTCCTCGATGTGCCGCTGCAGCTTGGGCCGGGAAATTCCCAAAATCTCGCAAGCCCGGCCTTTGTGCCAGCCGGTATGCTGGAGCACCTGGCGGATGTGGCGACGCTCCATTTCCTTGAGAGAGACAATCTCCGTCTCGGCTTCCTGTGGGGCCGGTTCCGGGCCCGAGAACTCGCGGATTTCATCGGGCAACGAAAGCGCGTTGATCATCGGCCCGCGCTCCACCACCGCCGCTTTCATCAACACGTTCTCCAACTCGCGCACGTTGCCCGGCCAGGGATAGGCCATCAGGCAATCCATCGCCTCACCGGTGACGCCCTTGATGCGGCGTTGCAGATCGCGGTTGATGCGCAACAACAGGTGATTGCAGAGCGCCGGGATGCAGATGCGCCGGGCCCGCAAGGGCGGCGTCTCGATCTGCATCACCTTGAGCCGATAGTAGAGATCCTCGCGAAACTGGCCGTCCGCCACGCGCCCCGCCAAATCGGCATTGGTGGCAGCGACAAAACGCGCGTCCGAGGTCTTCACCTCGGTGCTGCCGACGGGGGTGTATTCCCGGGCCTCGAGCGCCCGCAGCAGCTTCCCCTGCATGGCCGGCGAGAGTTCGGCAATCTCGTCCAGGAAAAGCGTGCCGCTGCCGACCATCTCCAGCTTGCCCTTGTGCACCGACACCGCGCCGGTGAATGCACCGCGCGCGTGGCCGAACATTTCGCTCTCCAGCAGATCCTCGACCAGCGCGGCGCAGTTGACGGCCATGAACGGCGCCGCCGCGTTGGCGCTGGCCTCATGGATAGCGCGCGCCACCAGTTCCTTGCCGGTGCCGGATTCGCCCTCGATCAGCACCGTGGCGCGGCTTTGCGAAACCAGGGCGATCTGCTTGAACACGTTCTGCATCGCCGGCGACAGCCCGACGATCACGGTCGAGCCGTCGCCGGGCTCCAGGATCAGGGTATTGTCGCGATCCTCGCCGGAGCCGTCACCGCCGGCGGCCGCATCGCCGAGGGCGCGCGCCAGGGCGGCATTCATTTCGTCGATATCGATGGGTTTCGGCACGTAGTCGACGGCCCCGCCCTGCATGGCAGAGACGGTGCTGTCCAAGTCCTGGTAAGCGGTCATGATGATGACCGGCAGTTCCGGGAAGCGCTCGCGGATGCGCCCCAATAGCTGGATACCGTCCTCGCCGGGCATGCGGATATCTGAAATCACCGCGTCCGGCGGTGCCGCCTCGATATGGATCATGGCGTCCCGGGCATTGGCGGCGGTAATCACCTCGTGGCCCAACTCGCGGTAGTGCAGCTCCAACGACCGGCGGATGGCGGAATCGTCGTCGGTGATCAAAATGCGAGCCATGGGCAGCGGGTTCCCGTATGCATGACGGCGACAAGCCGGCGCATGTGCGATATGGTATTTTGCCGCCGCCATTCCGGGGGTGCAACCGTTGGCGGTGAACAAACGAGGTCAACGGTCATGAGATTATCCCACAAGATTTTCGCCTTCACCTTCGTCATCGCCGCCGCGACGCTGGCTTCCGTCGCCGTCCACACGGTGGACGAAACCACACAGCTCCTGGTCAACCAGTCCATTGACGCCGCCGACCGCCACGCCGAACGCGAAGCGGTCATCATGAGCGAACAGGTGGAGGCGGCGCGTTCCGACGTTTTGCTGCTGGCCAGTATCGATGCCGCGCGGCGCTTGCCCATCGCCGCCCCCGGCGAATCGCCCGCAGCCTACCGGGCCGAACTCGAGCACGTGTTCGAGACGGTGATGTCGGAAAAGCCGATCTATACCCAAGTGAGGCTGATTGGCCTCGGCGAGGGCGGCAAGGAACTGGTGCGCGTCAACCAGGATGAAAGCGGCATCCGTGCGGTACCGGAGGCGGAACTGCAAAGCAAGCAGGACCGCTATTATTTCCGCCAGACCGTGGAACTGGGCGACAACCAGACCTTCGTTTCCAAGCTCGACCTGAACCAGGAGCACGGCGCCATCGTTGAGCCGCACCAGCCGGTGTTCCGCATTTCCAGTCCGGTGTTCGGACCGAACGAGGACATGGTCGGAATTCTCGTCATCAACATCGACATGGACGTGCTGCTGAAGGACATCATCGCGCTCGGGCCCGGCGGCTTTCCGGTGCTCACCGACTGCGGCGGCGAAATTCTCTATCACCCAAACCCGGACCGGCGCTTCGCCTTCGAATTCGGCCGCCACGACAAGATCCAGGAGGAATACGGCATCCAGCAGGCCTGGTCGAACTGGATCAAGGACCCTGGCAATTCCGGCGTCACATCGTTCGCGACGCCGACCCACATCGTCTCCGTGGCGCGGGTCGACTTTCCCGGCGCCTGGGACGACCCCGACGGGGTGCGCACGCTGGTCATCGGCAACGTCCTGCCGCAAACCCTGATCAGGAAATCCAGCGAGGAACTGCGCGACCATCTTTACGTCACGCTGTTCGCCGTTTGCGCCTTTCTGGGCATCGCCATCGGCGGCGTTACCGGCTACCTGACCCGCCCGGTGAGCGCGCTTACCCGCGCCGCCGACCGTATCGCCGCGGGCGAAAGCGGCGTCGAGGTGAGCGTCACCTCGAAGGATGAGATCGGCGTCCTGGCCCGTGCGCTCCGGCGCATGTTGCGCGCCCTCGACGACGCGGCCCGCACCAAGGAACTGGCCGCCATGGGCCGCATGGCGGCGATGGTGGCGCATGATCTCCGGAACGCCCTTTCCTCGATCAAGGTTAACATGCACACCCTCGAGCTCGGTTGCCGCCACCCGGCCAAGCAACGTGAGCAGCAATGGGGATTGGCCAACGAACAGATCGGCTACATGGAGGCGGTGCTTTCCGACATGCTGACCTTCGCCAAGCCCGACCAGCCGAAATTCGACTGGCACGATCTCAAGAGCATCGTCGGCGCGGCCGCCATCGCCGTGGCGCCTAAGGCGGCCGAAAAAGGAATCGATCTGGCGCCGCCGGAACTGCCGCCGCTGCCCGCCGTCTGGGGCGACCGCACGCAGTTGATCCGGTTGTTCCGCAATCTCATGGAAAATGCCGTGCAGGCGGCGCTGGACGGCGGCCAGGTGACGCTCCGCGCGCGGGTCGCCGCGTCCGACGGCGGCGCCGAGGTGCTGGTCGAAGTCATCGACGACGGCGAGGGCATCCCGCGCGAGAACCGCGGCCACCTTTTCGACCCCTTCTTCACCACCCGCACCACCGGCACCGGCCTCGGCCTCGCCATCGTGCGGCGCATTGTCGACCAGCACGGCGGACGCGTCGATTTCCATTCCGAACTCGGCAAGGGAACCACCTTCCTGGTGGCGCTGCAGACCGGTCCCCGCCAAGACCTGGCGCTGGATGATGCGAACCTCGCCGTGCAGGCGGCCGACTGATATGAAAACAAAGCAGATGCGCGGGAGCGGCGGCTTCGGCTAGCGCCCTTCGCGCCACCAGGCGGCCATCACCAGGCTAAGCAGCAGAAGGATCAACGCCACCGGCGGCAACAGCGACGTCTGCGCCACGCCGGTAACCACGTAGGCGCGGTTCTCGACCATGCCGATCCAGTCCTTGCCCGAGCGGTTGCGGTCGGCGCGCACCATGCGCATGTCCGGCAAGCCGTCGGCGATCCAGTAGAGGCCGCCGCCGGTGCGCTCGGCCAGGGGCCCGAGCACCGCGCCGGTGGAGCGCAGGTCGGAGAACTCGATGGGGTTGATGGTGCCGGCGGCGGCGAGCGCTTCGCGGCGGCCGTCGCTAACCCGGTAGAGCCCGACCGCATCGGCCGGCAGTTCCAGCCGCGCCAGGCCGTACTTGTCTTCCGCCAGAGAATGCTTGGTCTCGGTGCCGTCGGGGTGGGTGACGGTCACCTCCACCGGATCCTTGGCGAGCGAGCGGCGCTGGATCACCAGCTTGCCGGCATGCACCTCGGCGCGCAGGTTGTCCTCCTCCAGGTCCGGCTCCTTCATCAGCCAGTGTGCGGTGCGGCGCAGCAGTTCCGCATAGGGCCCGCCGCCTTCGTAGCCGCGCGCCCAAAGCCAGATCTGGTCGGATAGCATGGCCGCCACGCGGCCCTCGCCGTAGCGGTCGAGGACCAGGAGCGGCCGCTCCGCATCGCCCTGCATCAGGGTATGACCGGCGCGCGCGCCGGCCTCGACCTGGCGGAACCAGCGGCCCCATCGCGGCCGTTCGGCCTTGCCGTCATCGCCGACGGCGCCTTGGCCCGGCAGGTTGCCGGTCACCGGGTGGCGCCGGCCGGTCTCGGTGACGCGCGGCTGGAAGGGGGTCTCGACGACCTTGCCGGTGGGCGCGGCCGGCAGCACGCGGCCCAAGGGCGTGTTGAACAGGCTGCGCTCGGAAGCGAACTCGGGCCCGACGGCCAACAGCAGCGCGCCGCCGCCGTTCACGTAGTCGTCGATGTTGCGCAGGTACGACGGCGGCAGCACGTCGCGCACCACATAGCGGTCGAACACCACCAGGTCGAATTCCTTGAGCTTCAGCTCGAACAGTTCGCGCGTCGGAAAGGCGATCAGCGCGATTTCGTTCAACGGCGTGAAATCGTCCTTCTCGGGCGGGCGCAGGATGGTGAAATGCACCAGGTCCACCGCCGGGTCGGCCTTCAGCAAGTTGCGCCAGGTGCGCTCGCCGGCGTGCGGCTGGCCCGACACCAGCAGAACCCGCAGCCGGTCGCGCACGCCGTTGACGGTCACCAGGGTACGGTTGTTGACCGGCGACAGCTCGCCCTGCACCGGCGCCACCTCGAGCGTCAGCACCGTCGGCCCGGCGTGGGCGAGCGGCACCTGGAAGCTGGATTCCCGGCCGATGGGGATTTGCGCCACGTCGAGCACCCTGTCGCCCTCGCGCAGCGTCACCCGCGCCAGATCGCCGAGGCCGGCGCCGGTGGCCGTGCCGACCCGGTCCTCGACCCGGAACTTGATCTCGACATCCTTGCCGACCAGCCCATAGGCCGGTGCCTGCTCGATGACGATCCGGCGGTCGATCTCGTTCTTGTCGCCGCTCAACAGGACATGCACCGGCGCGTTGTCGGGCCATTCGGCGACCACCTCCTTGGTGACGTCGTGCACCTGGCCGTCGCCGATCAGCACCACGCCGGCCAGGCGGCCGGCCGGCACACCGCCGAGCGCGCGCCTGAGACCGCGCGCCATCAGCGTGCCCTCGGCATCGCCGGCGGAACCCGGCAACGGCACGGCATCCTTCACCGTCGTCACCCGGAGCTCCGCGTCGGGGAAGCGCTGCATCTGTTTTTTCAGGTTTTCCAGCGCCGCCTGCGCGCGCGCCCGGCGCTCGCCCACCGACTGGCTGGCGCTTTCATCGACCACGGCGACGACCACGTCCGATTGCGGCTCGCGCTCCTCGCGCACCAGTCTCGGATCCATCAGCGCGGCGGTAATCAGCAGCGCCGCCAGCAACCGCCAGAACGCGCCGCCGCCGCCGCGCACCAGCCCGACCAGCGCCAACGCCACGGCGACGATGCCGAAGGCCGCCACCACGGGCCAAGGAAACAGCGGCGCGAATGCCAGTGCGCCGTTCATTGGCCGAGCCTCCGGATAATCGCCGGCATGTGCACCTGATCGGCCTTGTAGTTGCCGGTCAGCGTGTACATCACCAGGTTGATGCCGAAACGGAATGCCATCTCGCGTTGCTGCTCGCCGCCGGGAACGACCGCGAACAGCGGCCGTTGCGCCTCGTCCATGGCCCAGGCGGCGGCCCAATCGTGGCTGCCGGCAATCACCGGCGAAACGCCGTCATTGACCCGCTCGCCGGCCTTCTCGACCCAGATCTGGCCGCCGGTCCAGCGCCCCGGGAACTCCCTGAGCAGATAGAACGACCGGGTCAGCACGTGATTGGCATCCACCGGCACCAGAGCCGGCAACGCCAGCGCCTCGGCCAGTTCGCGGAACCCGAAGGCGTCCGCGCCCGATTGATCGCGGGTATCGAACAGGATGGTGCCGCCGTTGCGCAGGTAGCTCTTCACCTTTTCCACCGCGTCCGGGCCGATACCGGCACCGCCGACGATGGGCCAATAGATCAACGGGAAGAAGGCCAGTTCGTCGCGTGCCAGGTCGACACCGCGCGGCTGGCCCAGTTCCGCCGCCGTGCGCCGCCACAGGATCGTCGTCAACCCGGCGAGGCCGGCACGGCTGGTATCGTCGATGCGGGTATCGCCGGAGATCACATAGGCGAGCCGGGTTTCCAGGCTGTTGGCCATGGCATCCGAATCCTGGGCGCGGACACGCTCCTGCGCCCCTGCCGCCACCGGCAGCAGCGCCAGCGCCGCCACCATCGCGACGGCACGGCCGAAGCGGAACAGGCCGCGCATGAACAGGCTGACCGTGCTGTCGATGAGGAACAAAAGCGCCGCCAGCCCGAACAGCCAGGGCCTGAGATCGGTGGCGCCGCGTTCGGCGTAGTTGAGGCGCTGCACGCCGGCCGGCAATTCGCCCAGCGCCTTCATCACCGGCAGCCCGGCGCCCAAATTCAACGCCCGGCGCAGCCGCGCATCGCCGTAGAAACCCGGCGGATTGGCCGGCCCCACCTTGCCCGCCGCCAGGTCGGCCGGGCTGATGGCGGTGGCACCGCCCGGCGGGTCGCCCAGCCGCCCGAAGGCATCCAGGTTGGCGAGCGGCGGTGCCGGCCCGCCGGCGCCGCCCGCGACCCCTTGCGAGAGATCGACCAGGCGCCTGAGCATGTCGATGAACACGCCGGAGAAGTTCAGGTCCGTCCAGTTGCCGTCGGCGGTCGTGTGGATCAGCACCAGCCAGCCGTCGCCGCGCCGCTCCGCGGTGACCAGCGGCGTGCCGTCGGTAAGCCGCGCCCAGGTCTTCTCCGCCAGGTCCAGCGACGGTTCCGCCAGCACCTGGCGGCGCACCCGCACATCGGGCGGGATGTCGATGCCGTGGAACGGGCTCTGTTCGGAGAACGGCGCCAGGGTTTCCGGCTGGCGCCACGACAAGGCACCGCCGATCACCCGGTTGCCGCGCCGCAGCCGCACCGGCAAAAGGTTGTCGGTGGCGCCGGCGTCGCGCGCCATATTGGGACCGGCGAAGCGCACCAGGATGCCGCCCTTGTCGAGCCAGGCGGCGAGGGCCTTTTGCTGCGCCGGCGCCGGCAAGGCGCCGTCCGGCATGACCATGACGGCCAGCGGCCGCTGCATCAATTCCGATACCGGGCCCAAGCGGATTTCCGTGAACGGCTCCAGCGCCTGGCGCAGGTAATGCCGGGCATCGAGCAACGGCTGGTCGATGGCGCCGTCGCCGATCAGCCCGACCGGCCGGCGGCGCCAGCGTTCGTCGACCAGAACCACGGCGCCCGCCTGTTCGACGCCCGCCACCTCGAGCCGCATCAGCCGGTTCCTGAGTTCCGTCGGCAGTTCGAATTCGGCCTCGCCGGTGGTTTCGCCGGCGGCAAACACCAAGGGCACCCGGGTCAGCACCTGTCCCTGTTCGTCCAGGGCGCGCACCGCCAGGCCGTGTGACGCCAACGCGTCGGCATCGGCGGCGGGCCGCTCGGCCCTGACCACGAGCGCATTGCCGGCGTTTTCCGGCGGACGCAGGACCACCGGCAGCCGCCCGGCCGGCTCGGCCATAACGCTGACCGAGCCCAAGCGCCTGAGCCGGCGCGTCAGCCCTTCCATGGTGGCGGCTTCGCCGGTTTCCGCCGCCTCGATGCCCGACGACAGCCAGATCACGTCGCCCGGCCGCTGTTCGCCGGCGCTGGCCCAATCCAGCATCCGCTCGATGGCGGCCTGGCGCTGGGCTGGCCAGGGCCGGGGCTGCATGTTGTCGACGAGCGCGCGCGCATCGGCCGCCGCCATCAACTGTACCGGCTGGGCGCTGGCGCCCTTCGGCGGCGGCGCGGTTCGCACCAGCGCCACCGACCGGCCGCTGCGCTGGGCCTGGTCGATGAGTTCGTCGAGCGCCGCCTTGCGTTCCGTCCAGCGATGCGCCGCGGCCCAGTCGTCGTCGACGATGACGTACATGGGCCCGGAGCCGAACAGCCGGGTTTCGGCATTGAGCAGCGGATGCGCCACGGCGGCGACGAAAGCGGCCGCCATCAAAAGCCGCAAGATCAGCAGCCAGGGCGGAATGCGCGCCGGGCTCTCGCGCTCCGGCACCAACCGGCGCAGCAATTCCAGCGGCGGAAACAGGATGCGCCTCGGCACCGGCGGGCGCAGTTTCAAAAGCCACCAGATCAACGGCAGCGAAACCATCCCCACCAGCGCCCACGGCGCCACGACCGACAGGAATCCGAAGCTCAACACCCGGCTACCTCGTCATGCTTTGCGAGAGTTGCAGATAGAGCGCCATCAACGGCCCCTCAGGCGGATGGTCGGTGTGATGGAAGGTGAAGCTCCAACCCATGCGCGCCGCCAGCGCCTGCAAGCCGTCGCGGTGGCGGGCGAACTCGCCCTGGTAGGCGTCGCGCAGCGAAGAGACATGCGGGATCAGCACCTCGCCCTCGGCCTCCGGCCCCTCGAACAGTACCCGGCCGTCGTAGGGGAGTTGCTCCTCCGCCGGGTCGAGAACCTGCACCAGATGCCCTTTGACGCCGCGTCCGGCATAGGAATCGACCACCCGCTGCACCTCTTCCAGGGGCGAGAGAAAATCGCCGATCAGCACCACCCGCGCGAACCTGGGCAGCAGGTCGACACCGGGCAGGCTTTGGTCCTTGAGCTTGCCGCTTTGCATCATCGCCCAGAACCGGGTCATCACCGCGCGCCCGGCCGACGGGAACATGCCGGTCTCCAACAGCGCCGTGCGCTCGCCGCCGCGCACCAGCAGCGACGCCAGCGCCAGCAACAGCAGATCGGCGCGCTCGCGCTTGGTTTCCAGGTTGGGCCGTGAGCGGAAATCCATCGACGGCGAGCCGTCGCGCCACAGCCACACGCTTTGCGCCGCCTCCCATTCGGTTTCACGCACGTAGAGCGGATCGGCACGGGCCGAGCGGCGCCAGTCGATGCGCTGCACGGCATCGCCGAACTCGAAGCGGCGGAACTGCCAGAAGGTCTCGCCCTGGCCGACGCGGCGCCGGCCGTGCACGCCCTGCGACACGGTCGACGCGACGCGCTCCGCCGCCACCAGAAGCGGCGGCAATCCGCCGCCGAGCGCTTCCGCCCGGTGGTGGGTGTCCGCCTGGCCGCGTGGGGCTGGACGCTCGGATGACATATGCCGGGTGTCTCCTTGGCCTAGGCGATGCGCTCGCAGAGCTTGTCGATGACCGAGCCCAACGTCACGCCCTCGGCGCGGGCGGCGAAGGTGAGCGCCATGCGGTGGCGCAGGATCGGATGCGCCAGCGCCAGCACGTCGTCGATGCTGGGCGCCAGGCGACCCTCGATGACGGCACGCGCGCGCACCGCCAGCATCAGCGCCTGGCTGGCGCGCGGCCCTGGCCCCCAGGAGACGTACTCGCGCACGTCGTCGATATCCGACGTTTCCGGCCGCCCGGCGCGGACCAGGTCGAGGATCGCATCGGCGACGCTCTCGCCCACCGGCACCTGGCGCACCAGGCGCTGGCCGGCCATCAGGGAATCGGCGTTCATGACGCGCTCCGGCCTGGCGTCGTCGACGCCGGTAGTCTTGATCAGGATGTCGCGTTCGGCGGCGAGGTCCGGATAGGTGACGTCGACCTGCATCAGGAAACGGTCGAGCTGCGCCTCGGGCAGCGGATAGGTACCTTCCTGCTCCAGCGGGTTCTGGGTCGCCAGCACATGGAACGGGCGCGGCAGGTTGTGGTATTCGCCGGCGACGGAGACCCGGTGTTCCTGCATCGCCTGCAGGAGCGCCGACTGGGTGCGCGGGCTGGCGCGGTTGATCTCATCGGCCATCAACAGCTGGCAGAACACCGGTCCCTGGATGAAGCGGAATGAACGCTTGCCTTTCTCCGTCTCCTCCAGCACTTCCGAGCCCAGGATGTCCGCCGGCATCAGGTCGGGGGTGAATTGCACGCGGCTGTCGTCGAGGCCGAACACCGAACCCAGCGTTTCCACCAACCGGGTCTTGCCGAGACCGGGCACGCCGATCAGCAACAGGTGGCCGCCGGCCAGCAAGGTGATGAGGGTTTCCTCGATCACCGTGTTCTGACCATAGATGAACTTGGAGATGGCGCTTCTGGCGGCGGCGAGGTCGCGCCCGAGGCTGTCGATGGACTCGATCAGGGCCTCGGAATTGATTACCTCTTCGGTTGCTTTATCCTGGTTTTCGGCGGTTGCGCTCAAGGTCTGAACTCCCGGGTCATGACAAAGACGGATTGGTCTCGTATCACATGATTATGGACGAAAATAAGGCGAACCTCAGCAGCTATTCGCATGGCGCCGGACCCGGCAACGCGGCACCGGCGGGCATCGAACCGACGCCCCGGCAGATCGTTTTCGGTGATATCGGCATGCGCATCGATCGGGACGGAGTCTGGCACTATCGGGGCTCTCCGATCAACCGCTTGGAATTGGTCAAGTTATTCGCCTCCGTTCTGCGCCGCGACACCGAGGGCGCGCACTGGCTTATCACGCCGGCTGAAATTGCTCCGGTCGAGGTCGAGGACGCGCCGTTCATCGTCGTCGCCCTCGACGTGGAGGGCACCGATCACAATCAAGTGATCCACCTGAAAACCAACGTCGATACCTCCGTTCGCGTCGATGCGGACCACCCGCTCCGGCCCGGCGCCGACGGCGTTCCCCGCGTGCAATTGGCGGGCGGCCTGGAAGGCAAGTTGAACCGGCCCGTCTATTATGATGTGGTGGCGCTGGGTGTTGAAAAAAAGAGCCAGGGTGCGCAAATCTTCGGGGTCTGGAGCGGCGGTGTTTTCCACCCCCTCGGCGATGCCGGCTTCGAAGACTGACGCGAACACCGAGAACAGCAAGAACAAGGGTAGGCAAAGCGCACGTGGACACCGACTGGATCATCGAGACCTTCAAGGCACGGCGCGGGCGCTCCACCGGGCGCGGCGATCATGACCTCAATCCGGGCATGACGCCGCCTGAAAAGCTCACCCCCGCGGCGGTGCTGATTCCGCTGGTGGCGCGCGAAGACGGCGTTACCCTGCTGCTCACCCAGCGCACCGATCACCTGGCCAACCATCCGGGCCAGGTCAGCTTCCCCGGCGGCCACGTGGACCCGGGCGACGGCTCGCCGGAGGAAACGGCGCTCAGGGAGACGGAAGAGGAAGTGGGTCTCGACCGCCAGCACATCAAGATCATCGGGCGACTGGCGGACTACTGGACGCGCACCGGCTTTTCCGTGGTGCCGGTGGTCGGCGTCGTCACGCCGCCGTTCGAGATCGAGCCCGACCCGCACGAGGTGGCGGAGGTGTTCGAGGTGCCGATGGACTTTCTCATGGACCCGGCCAACCACGAACGCCGAAGCCGGGAATACAAGGGCGCGGTCCGGCAGTTCTACGCCATGCCCTACAATGGTCACTACATCTGGGGCGCGACGGCTGGTATGCTGGTCGACCTCTATGACGTGTTGTTGGGCGAATGAGCCGTATCCTGATTCAATACCTGTTGCCGTTGCTGGGCCCGCTGGTCCTGTACCTGCTCTACATGTCGCTGGTGCGCAAGCGCGCCGCCAAGAAGGGCGAGGACATCCCGGCGATCGAACGCACCCACGTGTTCTGGTCGATCATCGTCGGGTTCGCGCTGATGATGGGCGGCCTCGCCTGGCTGGCGGTGGCCACCGGCGAGGCTCCCGGCGAAGGGACCTACCAGGCGCCCAGGCTGGAAGACGGCCGCGTCGTCGGGCCCAAGTTCGATTGATCCGGGGGCGAGGGCCATGGTCTCCCTCCACGCCAGCCTGGAACCGCAAGGGGATTTGGGGCCGCAGCCGTGGATAACGGCGGCCTCCACCAAGGCCTTGATGGAAGCACTGGCGGCGAACGGATCGGAACCCCGATTCGTCGGCGGTTGCGTGCGCGACGCCCTGGCCAAGCGCCCCGTCCAAGACATCGACATCGCCACGCCGGAAACGCCCGATGCGGTGCTCGGGCTGCTGGAGCGCGCCGCCATCAAGGCGGTGCCCACCGGCATCGCGCACGGCACCGTCACCGCCGTGTTCCCCGACCGCTCGTTCGAGGTGACGACGCTCCGGCGCGATGAGGAAACCGACGGCCGCCACGCCAAGGTCGCCTTCACCGACGACTGGATCGCCGACGCCGAGCGCCGCGACTTCACCATCAACGCCATGAGCGCCACGGCCGACGGCGCCGTCTACGACTACAACCTGGGAATTTCCGACCTGGCGCACGGGCGCGTGCGTTTCATCGGCCGCGCCGAGGACCGCATCGACGAGGATGTCCTGCGCATCCTGCGCTTCTTCCGTTTCCAGGGCGGCTACGGCAAACCGCCGCTCGACCTCGACGCCATGGCCGCCTGCCGGTCCCGCGCCGGCAAGCTGGCGGAACTGTCGGGCGAGCGGGTACGGAGCGAGATGCTGAAGATCCTGCTGGTTCCCGATCCCGCCGACATCCTGGTGCACATGCAGGGCGCCGGCGCGCTCGCCCATGTCCTGCCGGAGATGGCCGGGGTGGCAAGCTTGCGCATGCTCAATTGGCTGGAAACCCGCGCCGTCAATATCGACGGCGTCGCCCCGGACCCGGTCCGGCACCTGGCGGCGATCCTCGACCGCCACAATCCCGAGGCCGCGGCGCTGGCGGTGGCCGGGCGATGGAAGCTTTCCAACGCCGAACGGGCGCGTCTGACCGACATGCTGGCACCGACCCTGACGCTCGACGCCGACATGGACCTGGCCGACGCGCACCGTGCCATCCGCCGCATGGGCGCCGGGTTGGTGCGCGACCTCTTGCTGCTCGACTGGTCACGGGAGCTGGAGGCCAGCTCGCGCTTGCCCCGCCCGCGCACCGACGCCTACATTGAAATGCTGGAACTCTGCGCGCGCTGGAAGGTGCCGGAATTTCCGCTCGGCGGCGCCGACGTGCTGGCACTCGGCATCGACGCCGGGCCGGAGGTCGGCCGCCTGTTGGAGCGCGTCGAGGACTGGTGGGAAAACGGCGATTTCAAGGCCGGCCGGCAACAGTGCCTGGACCGGCTGGTGAAGGAAGCGGGGGGACAGACATGACAACGATCAGGATTTGCTTCGTCGGCGACAGCCTGGTGCTGGGCACCAACGACGACACCTATCTCGGCTGGCCGGGACGGCTGTGCCGCGAGGCCCGGGCGGCGGGGCACAACGTGTCGCTCTACAATCTCGGCATTCGCGCCGAGACCTCGGAGCAGATCGCGCCGCGCTGGCGTGCCGAGGCGACGCCGCGCATCCCCGACGCCTATCCGGGCGCATTGGTGTTTTCGTTCGGCGCCAACGACTGCGCCGAGATCGTCGGCCAAGGCCGGCGCGTGACGCTGGAGAAATCCGTCGCCGTGGCGCGCACCATGATGGCGGAGGCGCGCGACTGGAAACCGACGCTGTGGGTCGGCCCGCCGCCGGTGGACGACGGCCGCCAGCCCTTCCATGCGTCGGAGGATGTGGTCTATCACTTCGCCTCCGAACGGGTGGCGGAACTGAACCGGGCGTACGCGACCCTGGCCGGCGAACTCGGCATTCCGTATCTGGACATGTACGCGCGGCTTTCCGAGGACCCGGCCTGGCCCGGCATGTACGAGGACGCCGACGGCGTCCACCCCATCGCCGCCGGCTATGAGGTGATGGCCGAGCACATCGCCGCCTGGGACGCCTGGCAGGCCTGGTTCGACTGACCGACCCCTTGCTCGCCGACATATCTCCTTTCGCCTACGCGCTGTTCGCGGCGCTGGCCTTCGCCTTCGGCGACCAGTTCCAGGCCCAGGGCGTGCGCCACTACGACGCCCGCGCCGGCGCGGTGCTCGGCATCGGCGCCGGGACGCTGTGTTTCTGGCTGCTGGCGCCGTGGCTGCTGCACCTCGAACGGCTCTGGCATCCGGCGGTGCTGCTGTTCGCCGCCACCGGGCTGATCCGCCCGGCGCTTTCGGCGCAACTGGCCATCGCCGGAATCCGCTACCTGGGACCGACGCTGGCCGGCACGCTGTCGTCGGTGTCGCCGCTGTTCGGCGCCGCCTTCGGCATCCTGTTCCTGGGCGAGGTGCTGAGCTGGCCGGTGGCGCTCGGCACCGCCGGCATCATCGTCGCCGTGGCGCTGCTGGCACAAGGCAGCGGGCGCGGCACGGGCATCCAGCGCAGCTGGCCGGTGTGGGCGCTGGCGCTGCCCATCGGCACGGCGATGATCCGCTCCATGGGGCACGCGGTCACCAAGGTCGGCATGATCCACGTGCCCGATCCCTACATCGCGACCTTGGCCGCCTTCACCGTGTCGACGGCGGTCTCGCTGGTGATGCAATCGACGCGGAAAACCAACCGGCTCGCGTTCCGGGGCGTCGGCCCGACCTGGTTCCTGACCAGCGGCGCCATGTACGCGCTCGGCGCGGTGAGCCTCAACATGGCGCTGCTGAACGGCGAAATCGTCACTGTCATTCCCATCGTCGCCTCTGTGCCGGTGTTCACCATGGCGCTCAGCGTCACCGTCTTCAAACGCGAGCGGATCACGCTCCGCACGCTCTGGGCGCTGGCGCTGGTGCTACCATCGGTCATTGCGGTGGTGGTTTGGGGGTGAGAATAAGCCGGGAACGGCTGAATGGTACGGGTGGCCGGACTCGAACCGGCACGTCCTAGGGACACCAGATTTTGAGTCTGGCGCGTCTACCAATTCCGCCACACCCGCACAATCGGCGCCATATTAGCCGCGCGCCCGGCCCGGTCAATAGCAGCTTCCGCGTTGCAACCTCACCGGCCGCTTGATACAAGCCGCCGACCGCCCGCTGCACAGGACCGCCGCCCCATGATCCGCCCGCTCTACGACTGGACGCTCGCCCTCGCCGGCCATCGCCATGCGCTCTGGGCGCTGGCGGCGGTGTCGTTCATCGAAAGCTCGATCTTCCCGATCCCGCCCGACGTACTGCTGATCCCGATGGTGCTGGCCGCACCCACGCGGGCCTGGAAAATCGCGCTGGTCTGCACGGTCTCGTCGGTGCTGGGCGGCATGCTCGGCTACGGCATCGGCTATTTCCTGTTCGAGCAGGTCGGCCGGCCGTTGTTGGAATTCTACGGCTACGCGCCGAAATTCGCCGAGTTCAAGGAAACCTACAACGATTGGGGGGCTTGGGCGGTGTTCATCGCCGGCGTGACGCCGTTTCCCTACAAGGTGATCACCATCCTGTCGGGCGTCACGGCGCTCGATCCGGCGGTGTTTTCCGTCGCCTCGGTGCTGGCGCGGGGCTTGCGCTTCTTCCTCGTCGCCGCGCTGCTGTGGAAGTTCGGCCCGCCCATCAAGCATTTCATCGAGGCGCGCCTGGGTCTCGTCTTCATCGTCTTCTGCGTCGGCCTGGTCGGCGGTTTCGTCGCCATCAAATACCTGATTTGAGGCGGTTCTGGCATCGCCGGCCCGGCTGGCGTATATCGATGGCATGAGCTTCGAACCCACCCCCACCCTGCTGCAGCGCAGCTTTCCCGCGTTCCTGGCGATCGTCGGCATCGGCGCGCTGGTCACGGCCTATACCGCCGAATACGCCTTCGGCCTGGAGCCCTGCGTGCTCTGCCTGCTGCAACGCATCCCCTATGCGCTGATCGCGCTGATCGGCTGGGTCGGACTGAAGCGTCCGCACTGGATGTGGGCGGGCAACCTGACCGCCATTGCGGGTTTCGTGTTCCTGGCCGGCGCCGGGCTCGCCGTCTACCATGTGGGGGTCGAGCAGCATTGGTGGCTGTCGGCGACCGGCTGCGGCGGCGAGGTCGGCAAGGCGGTCTCGGCCACCGACCTGACGGCGATGCTGCAGAACAAGCCGCCGAAGGCCTGCGACGAGGTCGACTGGACCCTATTCGGTGTCTCCATGGCGAGCTATAATGCCTTTTTCTCGTTCGTTTTGGCCGGCATCACCTTCAACGTGGCCAAGCGCATCTGGGTGACGTCATGAAGAAGCCGACGACAAAACACGGCCCCGACCGCCTGCCCGGCGACCCGACACCGGAGCAACTGGTGGAGCGCGTCATCCGCGTCGACCATGCCGGCGAATACGGTGCCGTGCGCATCTACCAGGGCCAGTTGGCGGTGCTCGGCAAGGGCAAGTCCGGCCCGCTGATCGAACACATGCTGGAGCAGGAAAAGCACCACCTCGCCACCTTCGACAAGCTGGTCGGCGAACGCCGCGTGCGCCCGACCGCGCTGTTGCCGTTCTGGCACGCGGCCGGTTTCGCGCTCGGCGCCGCCACCGCCATGCTCGGCGAAAAGGCGGCGATGGCCTGCACGGTGGCCGTCGAGGAAGCCATCGACGAACATTACGCCGGCCAGATCGAGGCGCTGGAGCCCTACGCCGCCGAAAAGCCGCTCAAGGACACCTGTGCGAAGTTCCGCGAAGAGGAACTCGAGCACCGCGAAACCGGCCTCGCGCAGGGCGCCGAACAGGCGCCCGCTTACGAACTCCTGACCGGTGCCATCAAGACCGGCTCGAAGCTGGCGATCTGGCTGTCGACGCGCGTTTAGCGCGCCGACATCACCGCAGCCTTACTTCTTCGCGTACCAGGTCTGATTGGCCTGGCCGTTGCCGCATTGCCAGATATTGACGTTGGCGCCGTCTTTCTTGTTCCAGCCGCCCACTTCCATGCACCAGTTGTGCGATCCGCGCGCATCGCTGATCATCAGGTCGTTGACGAAGCGCCAGCGCTGGTTGTTCAGACCGTGGCAATCCCACATGTGCACGTTCTGGCCGTTCTTGCCGGCCTTGGTGGCGCCGGAGACGTCCAGGCATTTGCCGTTCATGCGGCTTTTGACGATGCCGTTCTCATAGATGTCCCAGCGCTGGTTCTGCTTGCCGGTGCATTTCCACAGATGCACGTTGGCGCCGTTTTTCTTGTCCCAACCGGAAACGTCGAGGCACTTGCCGGTGTCCTTGGACTTCAGCATCACGTTGTACTTGGCGCGGCCCTTGTTGGGACGGTAGGGCCCCTCCGGGAAGACGAAATTCCGGCAGCCGGTGCGCGAGACGCTGCCGGTGTCGTTGCGGCATTCCATATGGTCGGTGGCGCCGATCTTGACCAGCCGTATCATCTGGCCGGCCTTGCTTCTGAGCGTCTTATTCTTGGGCAGATCCTTTGGCCAGGGAACGGTGATGCGGAACCAGTTCTCGCCGTCCTTACGGCCGCTCGGGTTGCAGGATTTGTCCGTGTAGCGGCAGCACTCGGTAGCGCCGGGCTTCACGTCCTTCCTGAAATCGGTCGTGAACTTGCCGACGATGTCGTCAATCAGGTCGGTCTGCCATGCACCGTATTCCGCGAACTTGCGCTCGGCGTAGCTGCCCGCGTCCTTGATCGGATCGCCGACCAGCGGCAGGCCGGTGACGAATTCGATGATGTCCTCGGCGGCGCCTTTTTTCTTCTTCTCGTAGTTGTCGCGAAGGCTCTTGCATTTCTTCTTCGCCGCCGCCGGCAGTGCATCGCACTTGGAAATCTGAGTAAAGTCCGAAGCCTTTTTGTTGACGGTGCTTGGGTCGAGCCATACGACCTTCATCGTGCCGTGCGACAGCAAATCGTTGGAGAAACAATACGCCAGCGCGCTCTGGGCGCCGACCATACCCGCCGCGACGACGACGGCGGCGAGCAAGAAATTGGGTATCGTGGTTTTCATATAATCCCCCTGTGACTTGGATGAATGAAAGCCGCGGCAGGCATGCAAAGCCATGTTCGCATCCATCTGATGCCGCGGTCCCGCACCGGAGGAAATGCGGGCATCAATTCGGTTCGATCGCGATATTCTCCCCCGCGCGACTACGGAGACCAAAACTCGATGAGTTCCAATCATACAGGCTTAGGTGTGTTTTTGAGAAAAAAGGTTCAAAAAAGAACCGAATCTGCGGATTCCGCTCAATCGCCCCAGATTTCGGCGTGGGAATTGATCACCCATTTCAATAGCACCGGCACCATCAGCGTCGTCACCACCGCCATGATGACGATCGACGAGAACAGGCTCTCGGTGATCCGGGTGTCGCCGCCGTTCATTTCGAACAGCCCGGCGTTGAGCGCGATGCCGGCGATCACCAGTTCGACGGCGCCGCGCGCGCTCATGCCGATACCGACGGCCATCGACTCGCGCCTGCAGAGCCCGGCGGCCATGGCGCCCAGCCCGGCACCGGCCAGCTTGCCGATGAAGGCGACGAAAATCAGCGCCAGCACGAACAGCGGCGCCTTGAAGATGGCGCTCAGGTCCAGTTCGAAACCGATGGAGGCGAAGAACAGCGGCGCGAAGAAGCCAAAGGTGACGCCCGACACCTTGGAGCGCACGCTCTCGTAGCCCTTCTTGCCGGCGACGCCGGGGCCGAAGAACACGCCCGCCGTGAACGCGCCGATAATCAGGTGCAGCCCCAGCGCGTGCGCCAAAAGGCCGAAGGCAATGGCGATGATGACCATGACGCTGAAGTCGATCTCCTTCACCCGCACCTTCCGGAGTCGCCGGCAGATGGCCGGGAACATCCGGTAGCCGATGGGGATGACGATGGCGAAATAGAGCATCACCTTGCCCGCGATAACGGCCACGTCGGCGAGGCTGAAGCCGGTGCCGGCGCCGATCCAGCCGGTCAGCCAGGCCAACAGCACCAGGCTCATGATGTCGTCGAACACGGCGGCGGCGACGATTACCTGGCCGATGCGGTTGTTCAGCATGTTGAGGTCGATGAGGATGCGCACCGTTGCCGGCACCGCGGTGACCGCCAGCGCCACGCCGATGAAGATGGATTGCGTGAACTTGGCGTCGCTTTCGGGCAAAACGTGCCAGCCGAGCGCGAAGCCGAGCGCGATCGGCACGATCATGCCGCCGACGGCCGTCAGGATGGCGGTTCGGGAATGCACGGCGACTTCCTTGGGGTGCATCTCGATGCCGGCGTAGAGCATGATGAAGAACATGCCGAGCTCGGTCAGCGCGCGGAACACGTTGCTTTCCTGCAGCTCGTGCAGCACGTCGAGCATGCCGCCGCCCAGTTCGTGCACGAAGATGGCGCCGAGCATGACGCCGGAAACCAGTTCACCGATCAGCGCCGGCTGGCCGATCCGTTCCGCCAACTCGCCGAACAGGCGGGTCGTGACCAGCAGCACCAGGATCAGAATAAACAGTTCCATCTCAACCCATGCCGTGAATCCCCTAACGCCTTGTTTTGGGCAGCCTAGCAAATTCTCGGGACGCGGGCGTTGACCTCCGTCAGGCGCCGCCGGGCCGGGCCGTGGCGGCGAGCGCGAATGCCGATGCCGTCTCGATCCGGTCGAAGGTCATCCGGCGCGCCTGAGGCCGTCCCCATCGGGGTCCTCGGCGTGCGGCGCGAGTGCGTCGAACAACGCCGCCGGGCCCGATACGGGCAACGCCTTGGCCGCCTGCACGATGGCATCCCGACGCTCGCCATCCAGCAGGCGCCCGGCCAGCAGGTGGAACTTGCCCAACAAATCGTCGCGCGTGGTATCGCCGCCGGCATCGCCCCAGGCCTGGATCACGGTGGCCTCGAAACGCCCGGCGGCTGTCTCCACCGCCACCCGCGCCGGTGCCCGGTGCGGCAGGTGGGCGTCCATTTCCGGCGCATGGCGGACATGAATGCGTGCCGCCAATTGTTCCGCCGCCGCGTCGCCGATGGCGTCCGCCGTGAGCGGCGCCAGCGCCCCTTCCCCGTGCAGGGCCGCCACCGCCATGGTATAGGGTAGGCTGTATTGGGCGCCGATGATGTTGTCGGGGGCGCTCTCGTTGTTGAGCGCGGCGGCCTCGCGGAAGGTGTCAACCGTGACCGCCTGGAGGTCGTCCGGGCCGAGCCCGTGCGCGCGCATGATCCCGACCAGCCCCTCGATCGAGGTGTGGCCCCAGCGGCAGACGGAATAGCGTTTGAAATAAGTGCCGGCGATCTTGAAGTCGTCGCCGAGCCCGGCGCGGATCACCACCGGGTCGAAACGCCCGTCGAGATCCAGCGCATCGCGGCAGCCGGTGAACCCGTTGAGCGCCAGGTCGGCGGCGCCGAGCCCGGCGACGACGGACCAGGGGATCGATTCCTTCACATGCGCGCCCATGAACTTGGATTGCGTCAGGTCCTGCAGGCGCGGGCAATGGTAGGCGGTGATCACCAACGCCTGGGCAATCTGTTCGGGCGTGGCACCCTTGAGCTTGCAGGCCGCGGCGGCGGCGCCGAAGCCGGTCCAGTTGCCGGTGTGGTAGGGCTTGGTGATTTCGGCGTGCCCCAGCCGCACGGCGATCTCATAGCCGGCGACGATGGCGGCGACCAGCTCGCGCCCGCCGGCCCCCGTTTCCGCGGCAACGGCCAACGCGGCGGGAATGACGGCGGCGCCCGGATGGCCCATGGCGAGCCGGTGGCCGTCGTCGATATCCAGCGCCGAGGCGGCGGCGGCATTGACGTAGGCCGCCCCGACGGCGTTCAAACCGGTGCCGGAAAACCAGACAGGGGCGGCACCGGCGGGATAGGTCTTGGCCGCCATCGCCGCCACGGCGCGGGCCGAGGGATCGGCGAAACCGGCGACGGCGCAGCCGATGGCGTCGAGGATGCAGTCCTCGGCCTTGGCGATTTCGGTATCGGAAAGGTCGTCATAAGAGAGCGCCGCGACCCATTCGGCCAGCAGGTCGGCGGACCATCGTTCATTCACGCCGGACATGGTCACCCCCAAGCGAAATTCGATGAGCGAATATTCTCACGCATCGCCAATGCAAAAGAAAATCATAACTTTCTCTTCAGCTTGTTAGAAAATTTCTATCGGATCGAGGCCAGCCGGAGGCCTCATGACTCGATCCCCTCCCAGATGCGCGTCGCCGTCCGCGCCGCCAGCAGGAGCGCGCAACCGCCGGAAATCGACACGCAAACGGTAATCACGATCAAGGCGTCATACCCACCCAGGGTCCAGATGTAGCCCGCGACCGAGGGCGCCAGGGCGAGCGCGACGAGAAACGGCACCGCCAAGAGCCCGGCAATGGTGCCGAATTTCCGGCGACCGAGCAGTTCGGCAATGAGCAACGGCCGCACGATACTGGCGACGCCGAAACCGGCCCCCTGAAACAGCACGAAGACAACCAGCAGCATGGGCTCGTACTTGACGCCGAACAGCGCTATCGAAGCGAGCGCCATGGCCAGCACGCTGGCGGCGGCAACGGAGATCGTCGCAATCTTGGTTTCGAAGGCCATCATGGCAAGACGCCCCGTCACCTGCATGGGCCCGATCATCGCCGCCGCCAGGACGGCAACCTCGCCATGCACGCCGCGTTCGCTGAACAGCGGCAGCAAATGCGCAATCAAGGCGCCATGATCGAAAGCGATCGCGGCAAAGGAAAAGGCCAGCAAAAGGAATGTCGGCAGGGAAGCGGCATCGATGGTCTTGCCCGTGTTCGGCGCCGGCGGCTCGATCGGCGCCGGGTTCGCGGTTTCGGCATTGGAAATGGCATACAGGTTCAACGGCGCGGCGACGAAAGCGATGAGGCCGGCGAAAACCAGCGTCACCCCGCGCCAGCCGATCACCCCCACCAAGGCGTGCGAGGTGGGAAAGGCAAAGGTGCCGGCGAAACCGGCGAGAAGCGTGACCAGGGTAATCGCCTGCCTGGCGCGGCCGCCGAGGTGGCGGGTAATGATGGCGAAGCAGGGTTCATACAGGCTGCCGGCCATGACCACGCCGAGGACCGCCCAAACCAGGTAGAACTGCCAAAGCGTCTGAACCGTGGACAACAGCCCGAGCAGAATGGCCGCCGTCAGGGTCGCGACGGGAAACAGCACCCGGCTTCGGCCATAATCGATTTGCCGTCCGACCAGGGGGGCCAGGAGCGCGGAAAGCAGCAGCGCCAGCGTGAACGCGCCGGCCAGTTCCGTCTTCGTCCAACCGAGCTCGCTTTCCCAGGTCCGAAGCAAGGATGGGAACAGGTAAAAGGCCCCGGCCCAGAGCAGTGTCTGGGCGACGGCCAACGGCCATACGATGCGTTTGAATTTGCCGCCGGTCTCTTGTGGCATAAGGCTTGGCCTCATCCGTTGCCGCCCGAGGCGCGAGTTTCGCCTTTCACCGCATGTTCCGCCAGGGTTATCGCGCCGATATTCGAAGAACGGATGACGGTGTACCGGGGCCGGGTCACGGGGATGCCGATGGGACTCGTTTAGATAATTAGGAATTTATTGACTTTTATGATTTTAATGCTATAGTGCGGCCGTGGCATGGTCTCCGGCCATGCGGGCGCGCTATTTCACAATTGAATAGGGAATGCGCAGGCATTGGGACCGGCTTTACCAGGGCTGAACATTCCCCTTGTCATTCCCGCCAAAGCGGGAACCACGAAGGGGGCAAAAAGGGTGGGAAACCGAAATTGGGTTCGTTCCTGAGATTTTTTTGGGAATCTTTTGGAATCAAATACTTCCAACCCGCGCTTTTTCGGCCGCCCTCCCCCAACGGGTAGGGAGTCAGTCGCGGAACTTGCCGCCGAACTTGGCCAGGCCGGTGATGATGCCGCGCCACGTGCGCACCTCCTGCTCGGTCATGCGGGCACGCTGCAGGATGTTGCGGATGTTGCGCACCATGATCGGGCGCTTCTCCTTCACCCGGAGGAAACCGCAGGCGTCCAGTTCGTCCTCCAGGTGCTCGAACAGGGCCAGCATCTCTTGCTTGTTGGCCGGGCGCGTGTCCTTCGGCATGACGATCTCGGCGTCGGGGGTGTCGTCGGCGGCGACGAACCACTCGTAAGCGGTAACGAACACCGCCTGCGCCAGGTTGAGGGACGTGAAGCTGGCGTTGAGCGGCACCGTGACGATGGCGTCGGCGAGCGCCACGTCGTCGTTTTCGAGCCCCCGCGCCTCCTTGCCGTAGAGGATGCCCGCCTTGATGCCGGCGCCGACGTCGCGGCGCAGCCGCGCAGCGGCGGCACGCGGTGTCAGCACCTCGGTGGTCATGTCGCGCGGGCGCGCCGTCGTCGCCAGCACCGTTTCCAGGTCGGCGACGGCGTCGGCGGTGGTGTCATAGACCTTGGCATCGAGCAAAATACGCTCGGCGCCCGACGCGGGCCCCACGGCATCCGGGTTGGGCCAGCCGTCGCGGGGCGCGACCAGGCGCAGTTCATGCAAGCCGCAGTTGGCCATGGCGCGCGCCACCATGCCGATGTTCTCGCCCAGTTGCGGCTGCACCAACACCACGGCGAACCCCGGCCCCGGGGGGCCGAGGTCGCGCGGTTCGGTCGCCGCCCCGGTGGCCACTGGCACCCGGGCCCCTAGCGGTGGTGGGGCTCGGCGCCGTGACGGAACAGCGTATAGATGATGCTGTCGCGCAGCGCGTTGTAGGAAGCGTCGATGATGTTGGTGGAAACCCCCACCGTCGACCAGTGATGGTCGTCGGCGCCGTTGGCCGATTCGATCATCACCCGCGTCACCGCGCCGGTGCCGTCGCCCGGCGTCAGGATGCGCACCTTGTAGTCGACCAGCCGCAAGTCGGCGAGCAGCGGGTAGTGCGGCAGCAGGACCTTCCGGAGCGCCGCGTCGAGCGCGTTCACCGGGCCGTTGCCTTCGGCCACGGTCATTTCCTGCTCACCGCCGGAATCGATGCGCACGGTCGCCTCCGAGAAGGTCACCAGTTCGCCCGCCGCGTTCCAGCGGCGCTCGTCGATGACCCGGAACGAGTTGCAGTGGAAGTACTCCGGCACCGTGCCCAGCGTGCGCCGGGCCAGCAGTTCGAAACTGGCCTCGGCGCCGTCGTAGGCGTAGCCGTTGAACTCCTGCTCCTTCACCAGTTCCACCAGGCGGTTGACCTTGGGGTTCTTGGGATCGATGTCGAGGCCGATCTCGCGGAACCGGGCCAGGATGTTGGAGCGCCCGGACTGGTCGGAAACGACGATGTGGCGCACATTGCCGACGGATTCCGGGTTCACGTGCTCATAGGTGGCCGGGTCCTTCTCCACCGCCGAGACGTGCAGCCCGCCCTTGTGGGCGAAGGCCGATTCGCCGACGTAGGGCGCGCCCCGGTCGTGCGGCCGGTTGAGGCGCTCGTCGAGCAGGCGCGAGAGATGCGTCAGCTTGGTCAGGTCCTTGGCCTCGAGCCCTGTCGTGTAGCCCATCTTCAGGACCAGCGACGGGATTACCGAGATCAGGTTGGCATTGCCGCAGCGCTCGCCCAGGCCATTGAGCGTGCCCTGCACCATGCGCGCGCCGGCGCGCACGGCGGCGAGCGAGCCGGCGACGGCGTTGCCGGTGTCGTCGTGGCAATGGATGGCGACGTGGCTGCCGGGGATCAGTTTGCAGACCTCGGTGACGATTTCCTCGATCTCGTGCGGCAGGGCGCCGCCGTTGGTGTCGCAGAGCACCACCCAGCGCGCGCCGGAATCGTAGGCCGCCTTCAGGCACTTGAGCGCGAACTCGGGGTTGGCCTTGTAGCCGTCGAAGAAGTGCTCGGCGTCAAACATGGCCTCGGTGGTCTTCGCCACCTGGCTGACGCTGTCGGCGATCATCGCCACGTTCTCGTCGAGCTCGATTTCCAGCGCCTTCTCGACGTGGAAGTCCCAGGTCTTGCCGACCATGCAGACGGCCTGCGTCTTGGCGTTGATCAAGGCGGAGAGGCCGGGATCGTTGTCGGCGCTGCGGCCGGGCCGGCGGGTCATGCCGAAGGCGGTGAACTTGGCGCGCTTCAGTTTCGGCGGATCGCCGAAGAAGGCGTCGTCGGTGGGGTTGGCGCCGGGCCAGCCGCCCTCGACGTAGTCGAAGCCGGTGTCGTCGAGCTGGCGCGCGATGAAGGCCTTGTCGGCGGGATTGAAATCGACGCCCTGTGTCTGCGCGCCGTCGCGCAGCGTGGTGTCGAAAATGTATACGCGGTTATCGTCTGAAGCTGGTGTGCTCATGAGAAAGGTTCCTTGCGATGAAGTCGATAGCGAACGGCACGGTTCCCCGGTCCCCTAGTTGGAGGCCGGGCCGGTAATTCGCCGAATGATCGACACCATCTGGAACGTTTTTTCATACATGACCGGCGCATGATAGTCGGGGCGCCGGCCGGGTCAAGCGGAACCCGCCGCCGGGGCCGTTCGATCAGCCTGAGAAACCGGGAAAAACCGTTGTTCGTCATAAGCTTGGCTGACAGTCCGGGGAGGGCTATGATCGCGCCTGACAGGACCAAACAATGAACGCTTCCTCCGAACCCACGCCCGCCCCGGTCGAGATCGGCGACGCCACCTACGAGGCCATGCGCGCGCGCATCGCGGGCTCGAACCTCGACCCGACGACGTTCCTCGCCACCGACTACCTGAACCACTTCAACGAGGTGGTGATGCTGCTGGAAATGATCCCCGACATGCCGGAGATCCTGGAAGAAGCCAAGGAATGGCAGCCGAAAGCCTACAAGGATCATTTTCTCGACAGCACCATCGCCGACAAGGAAATCGCCATCGAGGCCTACGACGCGGTGCCGGCGGTCTACAAGGAACCGTTCGAGACCACCATCGGCCAGATCGACACCACCATCGCGTCGGCCATCGCCTCGCTGGAGCGCGATCTGGAAACCGGCAACATGGATCTGGTGCGCGAAAACGCCACCACGCTCTCGCGCATCATCCAGCGGCTGATGGACACCGCCTCGGCGATCATCCACGGCAGCGCCGAAACGCTCGATCAATCGGAAATCGACAACCTGCTCGGCACCTGAGGTTACTGTCCTTCGGCCCGCAGCCACATGTCGTGCTGGCAGATCAGGCGGCGGAACTCTTCGTTCGGCACTGGCTTCGAGAACAGGTAGCCCTGCCCCAGGTGGCAGCCGAGCGCATGCAGGAACCCGACCTGACGCTCGGTCTCGACGCCCTCGGCGACGATGTGCAGCCCCAGGTGCTGGGCCATGGAGATGATGGCCCGCGCGATCGCCACCGCGTCACGGTCGTCGGGCAGGTTGGTGACGAAAGCGCGGTCGACCTTCAGCGAGGTGAGCGGGAAACGGGTCAGGTAGCTGAGCGATGAATAGCCGGTGCCGAAGTCGTCCATGGAAACGCTGACGCCGAGCGACTTCAGGGCATGCAACACCTCGATGGTCTTGTCCGCGTTCTCCACCAGCATGCTCTCGGTCAGTTCCACGTCCAGGCACTCGGGCCGGAGCCCGGTGGCCTCGATGCAGCGCTCGACCCACTCGACGATATCGGGCTCCAGGAACTGGGCGGCGGAAAAGTTGACGCCGACGTGGTAGTCGCGGTCCATCAATTCGGCCCACCCCGCCGCCTTCTCGCAGGCGGTATAGAGCACCCAGCGGCCGATGTCGCAGATCAGGCCGCTCTCCTCGGCGACCGGAATGAACTCCACCGGCGAGACGAAACCGAGCTCCGGGCTGTCCCAGCGAAGCAGCGCCTCGGCACCGGCGATGGTGCGCGTATCCAGGTCCACCTTGGGCTGGAACACCAGGTGGAACTCGTCGCGGCCAAGCGCGCGGCGCAGCCCACGCTCCACGTCCATGCGCCGCTCCGCCTCCTCGCTGAGACGCGTGGTGTAGAACTGCCGCACCCCGGTGCCCTGGCGTTTCGCCGCATGCACGGCGAGATCGGCGTTCTTCAACAGCGTCGACAGCTCGTCGCCGTTTTCCGGGTAGGTGACGACGCCGATGCTGGCGGTCATGAACACTTCCTTGCCGTCGACCACGAATGGGTCCGCCAGCGCGCCGTGGACGCGGTCCGCCATTTCCTCGATGCCGATGCGGTCCGGCAATTGGTCGACGACGATGCTGAACTCGTCACCGCCCAGATGCGCGACCAGGCCGAAATCCCCGACCCGTTCCTCGAGCCGGCGCCCGGCCTTGACGATGACCTCGTCGCCGGCGGTATGGCCGAAGGCATCGTTGATGTTCTTGAAGCTGTCGAGATCGACGAACATGAAGGCGAATACGCGCCCACTGTTCGCCGCCAACGCGATGGCGCGCTCCAGGCGCTCGTTGCGGGCGTAGCGATTGGGCATCTTGGTCAGCGGATCGCAGGTCGCCATTTCGACCAGCCGCGCCTCCGCCGCCTTGCGCTCGGTGTCGTCGTGCAACGCCCCGATGAAGACCTGCCGGCCGCCGGCGGTGAAGGCACTGATCGACAGCACCAGCGGTACCGCTGAGCCGTCCTTACGCCGGCCCGCGACTTCGATACTGCGGCCGATGACCGGCCCCTCGCCGGTTTCCATGTATCGCCGCACGCCGATCTGATGGGCGGCGAAGTTCACCTCGTCCATCAGGACGCTGACGCTGGCGCCCGCAAGTTCGCCCGGCGCATAGCCGAAGATTTCCTCCGCCGCCGGGTTGATGGTTTCGATCATGCCGGCCTGGTCGATGGTGATGATGCCCTCGACCACGGTGTTCATGATGCGGCGGATGTGATCCTCGCGCTGGGCGACCTCGCGGAGCGCGCGGTTGCGTTCGGTCACGTCGCGGCCGATCAGCATCACCGCGGCACCTTGCGCGGGCGCGTCATCGCCGGTGTAGCGCAGTGCCGCCAGTTCCACCTCCACGTCGGCGCCGCCGACGCGCTTCAGCTTCAACGGAAGCCGCGCGGTGCGCTGGGCCAGGGCCTCGAGGCCGTCGGCGAGCACCTCACGCCAGTCCTCCTGGACGAAATCGATGAACGGACGGCCGACCAGGGACTCCACCGGCCAGATGCCGAGCATGTTGGCGCCGGCCGGGTTGATGAGTTGGATGACGCCATCGCGGCAAACGCTGATCAAATCCGGCGCCAGCTCGATCATGCGGCGAAAATCCTTCTCGCTGCGCTGCATGGTCTCGAAACGCTGGCGGTCGAGGACATCGTTGAGGATATCCAGCATGGAGCGGCCCTCGCGGCAGATATCGGCGAGGTAGCTGCGGTACTGAGGGTTCTCGATGGGACCGAGGATCGCCTGATCCATCATGTCGGCGAAGCCGAGGATGGTATTCAAGGGCGTACGCAGGTCGTAGCTCAGGGTCTCGAGAAGCGAATCGACGGCATTGTTTGCCGCCTCGAGCTTGCCCTCCAGATCTTCAGGGACCTCTGATTTGGATGGGTTGCGTTTCATGCCACGCACCATCTCTTGACTATCCTTTTGGCCATAGAAATATAGCTTATAGGATATTGGCTCGCGCGGCAATCCTCCTCCGAGTCGCGATTTCAACCGCAGTTCAGTACCGCACCGTTCAGGCCAGAACGTCCAGGCGCTCGGTCCGGAGATCGACGAAGCGCTTGATGCGCAAGAACTTTCCGGTATTCGGATCGAGCTTTCCCTTGGCACCGATGTCGCCGCTGGGCCCGCCGCCGAGCGCGCCGTTCAACAGGCCGAGCACGCCGACGCGATGCACGTCGCCATGTTTCTGCACCTTGATGGTCGGATGCGCCGCCAGGCGCTCGTTGCACTCGGCGCGCAGGTTGACCAGTTGCGTCACCGCGTCGGGATCGCGCTCAAGCGCGTCGTTCAGGAGTTCCACCGCGAACTGAATGGGATCGGGCATGGCGTCGTTCACCTCCGTTGGCAACGGCTGATGGCGACAACGCTATCGGATTTCGACGCCGCGTGGTAGCGTCCGGCATGCTTGAGCAAATCGTTCTACTCACCGGCGAGGTCGAGGCCCCCTTTCTGGGCGATCTCCTCTGCCGGTTCAATCCGGCGCTCGAGACCGCGCACGCGGAAACCGCCGAACAGTTGATCGATATCTGCTCGCAAACGCCCGAGGGCGGCGGCGCGCGGCGGCTGATCGCCTTTTGCACCGGCGTCATCGTGCCGGCGGCGGTCCTCAATACGCTGCCCGGCCCTGCCTACAACTTCCATCCCGCGCCGCCCAGCTATCCGGGCTCGCACCCGGCCAGTTTCGCCGTCTATGAAGGCGCCGAGCTTTACGGCGTCACCGTGCATGAAATGACGCCGAAGGTCGACGATGGCGCCATCGTCGCGGTCGAATGGTTCGACATGCCGCCGAACCCGCGTTTCACCGACGTGGAAGTCCTGGCCTATAAGAAGCTGGTGGAAATCTTCGCCAGCCTCGCCGAGCGCCTGGCCACCGACCCCACCCCGCTGCCGCCCACGGGCGATCAATGGTTCGGGCCGAAACGAACCAAGCGCGAGTTCGAACGGATGGGAGAATTCACCGCGGACATGGACGAGCAAGAGATCAAGCGGCGCTTCCGCGCCTTCGGCTGAGCGCCTTAGCCGCGCCGCCAGGTGGTGCCACCGGCACCGTCCTCGAGCACGATGCCTTCCGCCGCCAACTGGTCGCGGATTTCATCCGAGCGGGCGAAATCCTTGGCCTTGCGTGCCTCGGCACGTTCGGCGATCAGGGCCTCGATAGCGCCGTCATCGAGGGCGCCCGCATCCGCGACCCCGCTCGGCTGCCATTTGAACCAGACCTCGGAGTCTTGCTCGACGAGCCCCAGGAACCTTGCGCCGGCGAGAAACGCCGGGACATCGGTGCCGGCCAGCCCATGCAGTTCGGCCAAGGCCTTGGGCGTATTGAGATCATCGGAAAGCGCGGCGATGACGCTGTCGGGCACCTCAGCGGCGGGCACCCCGGTATCGGCGGCGATGCGATACCAGCGGTCCAGCGTGCGCCGTGCCTCGGCAATGCCGGCGCGGGTGAAATCCAGCGGCTGGCGGTAGTGGGTCTGCAGCAACACCAGCCGGATCGCCTCGCCGGGGAATTCTTCCAGCAGCTCATGCACGGTGTAGAAATTGCCGAGGGACTTCGACATCTTCTCGCCTTCGCTCATCAGGTAGCCGTTGTGCATCCAGTACTTGGCGAACGAGCCATGGCCCAGCGCGCAGGTCGATTGCGCGATTTCGTTTTCATGGTGCGGGAAGATCAGGTCCTGGCCGCCGCCGTGGATATCAAAGGCGGCGCCCAGGTGGGCCAGGCTCATGGCCGAGCACTCGATGTGCCAGCCGGGCCGGCCGCGCCCCCAGGGGCTGTCCCAGCCCGGCAGGTCGTCGCCGGAGGGCTTCCACAGGACGAAGTCGGACGGGTCTTTCTTGTAGGGTGCGACATCGACGCGCGCGCCAGCAACGATCTCGCGCTTGTCCAGTTTCGAAAGCCGCCCGTAGTCGGGCATGGAGGGCACGCTGAACAGCACATGGCCGTCGGCGGCATAGGCATGGCCCTTGTCGATCAGGTTTTCGATCATCGCCACCATCTGGGCGATGTGATCGGTGGCGCGCGGTTCCACGTCCGGCAGGCCGGCACCGAGCGCCGCCATGTCGGCGTGGAAGGCGTCGGTGGTGCGCTGGGTGATGGCGCGGATGTCCTCGCCCGATTCCTTCGCACGCGCGTTGATCTTGTCATCCACATCGGTGATGTTGCGCACGTAGGTGACCTTGGGATACAGCCGGCGCAACAAGCGCACCAGCACGTCGAACACCACCACCGGGCGCGCGTTGCCGATGTGGGCATAATCGTAGACCGTCGGCCCGCAGACGTAGAGCCGCACATGGTTCGCGTCGATGGGTTCGAAAGCGACCTTGGCGCGGCTCAGGGTGTCGTGGATGCGAAGCGTCATGCACCGCCCCGGAAGCCGTTGGTGATGGGATAGCGCCGCTCGCGGCCGAAAGCGCGGCGCGTGGTCTTGACCCCGGGCGGCGCCTGGCGGCGCTTGTATTCGGCGAGGTCGAGCATGCGCCAGACGCGCTGCACGGTCTCGCGCTCATAGCCCTTGGCGACGATGTCATCGCGCCCCATGTCGTCCTCGATCAGGTGGCCGAGGATGGCATCGAGCACATCATAGGGCGGCAGCGTGTCCTGGTCGGTCTGGTCGGGCTTCAATTCCGCCGTCGGCGGCTTGGTGATGATGTTGTCCGGCATCACCGGCCCGTCGGGTCCCATGCAATCCGCCGGGCGATGGGCGTTGCGGCGGCGCGAAAGCTCGAACACGGTGGTTTTGTAGACGTCCTTCAGCACCGAGAAGCCGCCGCACATGTCGCCGTAAAGCGTGGCGTAGCCGACCGACATCTCTGACTTGTTGCCGGTCGACAGCACCATGTAGCCGAGCTTGTTGGAAAGCGCCATCAGCGTGATCCCGCGCGAACGCGCCTGGATGTTTTCCTCGGTGGTGTCCGCCTCGGTGCCCTCGAAATGCGGCGTCAGCATTTCCTCGAAGGCGCGCATGGCGGGGCCGATGTTGATGCTATCGAGCTGGATGCCCAAAAGACGCGCGCATTCGGCCGCATCATCCAGGCTTTCGCGCGACGTATAGGGCGAAGGCATCATCACGCAGTGCACCCGCCCGGGGCCCAGCGCATCGACCGCGACGGCGGCGGAAAGGGCACTGTCGATACCCCCCGACAGACCGATCAGCACGCCCGGGAAACCGTTCTTGCCGACATAATCGCGCAGCCCCAGGACCATCGCCCGGTAGGTGGCGTCGGCGATATCCAGCGACGGCACCACGTTGGCGGGATCGCAAATCCAGGCCTCACCGTCGCGCTGCCAGCGTGTGAGCAGGACCTGTTCCTCGAATTCCACCATCTTGGCGCGGAGCGAACAATCGGCGCCGATGACGAAGGAACCGCCGTCGAACACCAGTTCGTCCTGTCCGCCGACGATATGAGCGTAGATCAGCGGCAGCTTGGCTTCCGTCACCCGCGCCACGGCGTGGTTCAGGCGCTCGTCGTGCTTCATGGTCTCGAACGGCGATCCGTTGAGCACGACGAAAATCTCGGCACCCGACTCGTCCAGGCACTCGGCGACCTCCGCGAACCACATGTCCTCGCAGATCATGACGCCCAGGCGCACGCCGCGAAACGGCATCGGCCCCGGCAGCGGGCCCTGCCTGAACACGCGCTTCTCGTCGAAAACACCGTAGTTGGGCAATTCATGCTTCGTCCGCACCTGGGCGACCTCGCCGCCGTCAAGCAACAGGGCGGCGTTGAAGAGCTGGCCGTCCACCAGCCATGGCGCGCCGATCAACATGCCGGGGCCGCCATCGGCGGTTTCCGCCGCCAGTTCCCGTACCGACGCCTCGACGGCACGCTGGAACGTCGGTTTCAGCACCAGGTCCTCCGGCGGATAGCCGCAGATCACCAGTTCGCCGAAAACCACCAGTTCCGCGCCGGCCGCCGCCGCCTCGGCGCGGGCGGCGCGAATCCGCCCGGCATTGGCGGCAATCGCGCCGACGGTCGGGTCGATTTGGGCAATGGCGATGTTCAGGGCGTCGCTCATGGCTCGGGTGTAGAGAGCCCTGCCGGCCCTGTCAACGCCGCCCGAAAAGGTATGAAGTTCACTACATCTAGATATGGAAATCCCAAGCCTGAGGACATATGCTGTCGCCACAATGGCGAGGCGCTCTAAAAAAACCGAAGTCCTTATGGCGGGCGATGTTGTCGACAACCGGCAGCGTTTCCAAACCCGCATGGACGGCCCACCGGACAGCGCCACGGCGGAGTTCTTCGAACCCAATGCCGACGGTCACGGTTACCACAAGACGGCGGAGCCGCCCGAGACCTCGGCCGGCAAACGGCTGCGGCGACCGCCCAAGGTCATCGATGCGCGCGAGAACAAGGATGACGGCACCGGTCGCCTGGAAGATCAGGGCACGCCCGCCGGCGACGACAAGGGCCCTGAATGGGAGGCACTGCAGGGGCGCACCCGCGAAGACCCCGACTGGAAGGAAGCGCAACGCGAGAAGAAGCCTGACGTCGACCTGCCGCCCCCGCCGCCCGAGCCGAAGCCGGCGGTGCCGGCTGCCGCGCCACCCGCCAAGGCGGCGCCGAAACCCGCCGCGCCACCGGCCCCCAAGCCGAAGCCGGCTGCGAAACCGGCCGAGGCGAAGAAGAAACCGCCAACGCCGAAACACGCCAGCCAGGTGGTGGCCAAGACCATGGTCAATTCCATGGTCGAACGCATGCGCGAGGAGGCCAAGCTCAAGGGCTCTCTCACGCTGGCCGATATCGAGGCCATGCAGGCCGATTTCGACCGCCAGGCGCAAAAGCTGGGCCAGGCGCTCGAGCGATCCTTCGATGATTTCGTCGAACACCGCGAACGCGAGGAATGGGGCCTGAAACGCGACCTGCCGTTCGACCGGGTGATCGTGAAATCGTTCTCGGAACTGTTCATGGAGGACGACTACTCGCGCTTCGACCGGGTGTCGCGGCGCATGCTGCCCGGCTTCTTCATGGCGCTGAACATGATGCTCGGCGAGGAGCTGGTGGAAGAGTACCAGGAACACTGCCGTCTCATCGTCGAGCGCCTGCGCGAGGCGCGCGGCGCCGATTTCGATTGGGACGAGGTCTATATCGATCCGGAAGCGAAGGCGCTTTTGCTCGACGCGGCGGTCACCATCGCCACCTTCTTCAAGAACTACGACCGCCGCTCGCAGTGGTTCATGGACCTGATCAACGGCCACCTGGGCCCCATGGACGGTGCGCCCCGGGAAGAAGGCGGCTGGGAAATGACACCCGCCGCGTTCAAGCGCTTCCTCGACCACCTGTTCAAGGATCTGCGCGCCGAACTGGAGACCGACAGCGGCAAGCTGCGCATCACCAAGCGCCACGGCGCCGACGTCTGCGCCGATATCTTCGAAATCCTGGAAGCGATCGAAGCCTAGACCGACGTGCCGCCGACGGTCAGTTCGTCGATCTTCAAGGTCGGCTGGCCGACGCCCACCGGCACGCCCTGGCCGTCCTTGCCGCAGGTGCCGATGCCGGGGTCGAGCTTCATGTCGTTGCCGATCATGGATACGCGGGTCAGCACGTCGGGACCGTTGCCAATCAGCATGGCGCCCTTCACCGGCGCGCCGACCTTGCCGTTCTCGATCTTGTAGGCCTCGGTGCACGAAAAGACGAACTTGCCCGACGTGATATCCACCTGGCCGCCGCCGAAGGAAACGGCGTAGATGCCGTTCTCCACCGAGGCCAGCACCTCCGCCGGGTCGCTCTCGCCGGCCAGCATGTAGGTGTTGGTCATGCGCGGGATCGGCGCGTGGGCGTAGCTCTGGCGACGGCCGTTGCCGGTGCCGGCGACACCCATCAGGCGCGCGTTCATGCGGTCCTGCATGTAGCCCTTGAGGATGCCGTCCTCGATCAGCACGGTGTACTGGCTGGGCGTGCCCTCGTCGTCGACGCTGAGCGAGCCGCGCCGTTCGTGCATGGTGCCGTCGTCGACCACGGTGACGCCGGGCGACGCCACGCGCTGGCCCAACAGTCCGGCGAAGGCCGACGTCTTCTTGCGGTTGAAGTCGCCCTCGAGGCCGTGGCCGATGGCCTCGTGCAGCAAAATCCCCGGCCAACCCGGACCCAGCACCACCGGCATCTCACCGGCCGGTGCCGGCACCGATTCCAGGTTCACCAGCGCCTGGCGCAGCGCTTCGTCGACACCGGCCTTCCAGGCGCCGGGTTCCAGGTAGGCGTCATAGACGGTGCGTCCGCCGGTGCCGTAGCTGCCCGTCTCCATGCGCCCGTCCCTTTCGACCACGACCGAGATGCTGAGCCGCACCAGCGGGCGGATATCCGCCACCCGGTGGCCGCCGGCGCGGACGATCTGCACCGCCTGCCACTCGCCGCTCAAGGAGGCGGACACCTGTTTCACCCGTTCGTCCTTGGCGCGCGCGTAGGCGTCCATCTCGGCCAGCAGCGCCACCTTGTCCTCGAACGGCACCAGGCCGAGCGGATTGTCATCCGAATAGAGCGACGCATTGGTGCCGGCCGGGTCGACCGCCATGGCACCGGTGCCGCCGGCGTGCACGGCCTTGACCGTGTCGGAAGCCCGCTTCAGCGCCGCCTGGCTGAGCTCGGAGGCATGCGCGTAGCCCGTCGCCTCATCGGCGACGGCACGCAGCCCGAAGCCCTGCGCGGTGTCGAAGGCGGCACTCTTGATCTTGCCGTCGTCGATGACGACGCTTTCCGACTGGCAGTATTCGAGGAACAACTCGCCGTCGTCGGCGCCGTTGAGCGCGTCGTCGACGATACCTTCGACGCTGGAACGCTCGAGGCCGGCGCGGCCGTAAAACAACTCGTCGGTGGTCGCCAGATCGGACATGGACTTTTCCTCGGAAATTCTTGCTCGCAGTTGTGCTATCTATATAAGGCGTCGCGGCGGCAATGACGAGGACACGATGTTTCAGGACCATCCGCTCAGACAGACCCTGGCCGGCGAACTGCACGCCAGGCCCTACGGCCGGGTGTCGTCACCGGTGCAGATCTCGCACCTGGCGCTGGTCTCGGGCGAGGGATCGGCGGCCGACGAGGTCAAGCACCTGAAGTCGCTGTGCAGCCACTTCCAGGTCACGCCGCCGCCGGAAAACGCGGCGCTGTTCACCGCCGATCTCGGCCCGTTCCGGCTGAAATGGGAACGCCACACGGAATTCTCCTCCTATACCTTCATCAACGAAGGACCCATCGAGACGCCGTTCAAGGACCCGGCCATCAACGCCGTCCCCGAGGACTGGCTGGCCGACGCACCGGGTCGGGTGATCGCGGCGCTGCATATCGCCGTCGAGGACCGGGACGGCACCGCCGAGGGCCCCGAAGAGGTGCGCGGCTATTTCGACAACAACACCCTGGTCGGCGGCCTCTTGATCGACGGCCAGGCGGCCTGGTGGACCGACTTCGCCGTCCATGCCGACGGCTTCACCCGGTTCCTGATCCGTGGCCGGGAGCTCCGCGTCACCTCGCTCGGGCGTATCACCCAACGCATCGCGGAGATGGAAACCTACCGGATGATGGCGATGCTGGCGCTGCCGCGCGCGCGGGCCGCCCGGCCCGAGGTGGCGGGCGCCGAGACCCGGCTGTCGGCGATCCTGCAGGCCCTGGCCGATCCGGCGAGCGACATGGGCGAACGTGAGCTGCTGAAGGACCTGACCGATCTGGCGGCCGAGACCGAGCGTGTCTCGGGCGAGCTTTCCTACCGCTTCAGCGCGGCGCGCGCCTATGCGGAGATCGTCCGCCAGCGGGTCCGCGCGCTCAGGGAATCGCGGATCAGCGGCGTGCAGCCGGCGGGCGATTTTCTGCTGACGCGGTTCGAGCCGGCGATGGAGACCTGCGAGAACCTTTCCAGGCGCCTGGAATCGCTGGGCGGGCGCATCGCGCGCGCGTCCAACCTCCTGCGCACGCGGGTCGACGTGGCGCTGGAGGAACAGAACCGCGACCTGTTGCGTTCCATGGACCGGCGCGCGCGGCTGCAACTCCGCTTGCAGGAAACGGTGGAGGGCCTCTCTGTCGCCGCCATCAGCTATTACGTGGTCAGCCTGATCATCTACCTGGCGCGCGGGGCGGAGAAATTGGGTGCCCCGGTCGAGCCCTACCTGGTCGGCACCGTCAGCCTGCCGTTCGTCGCCGGCGGGCTGTGGATCGGCGTCAGGCGGATCCGGAAGGCGGTGAAAAAGGGCCGCGAATAGGGAATCCAAGCATGAACGCGAACGCCAACCCGGTTTCCAAGTACACCTTCTATAGAAGCCGATTCTCGCCGACCATCCGGTTCCGCCCGGTGTTCTTCTACCACCTGCCCAAGTGCGGCGGCTCGTCGCTCTTTTCCATGGCCGACCTGACGTGGCGGGCGATGTGCGATTCGGTGAAGATCGATCCCCCGGTCATGAGCCGCTGCGACACGCCCGAGCACGAGGAAGCTTTCGGTGCCCAGCCCTACGGCTTCATCGCCTCGCACCTGCCCTTCGGCCTGCACGCGCGGCTTCCCGGCGCACCGATGCTGATGACCGTGCTGCGTCATCCGCTCCAGCGGCTGCGCTCCGCCTACGGCTACACCTGCATGCGCGAAGGGCGCACCGCCAGCCTGGACGGCTTCCGGGATTTCGCCGCCGAGCCCGCCAACACCGACCTGATGACCAAGCTTCTGAGCGGTAATGCCCTCGACGGCGAGGCGACGGCGGGCGACCTGGAGGCCGTCGAGCGGCGCCTGGAAACCGAGTTCGCCTTCGTCGCCACCACCGCCGGCATCCAGGCGGTCAGCGAATCGCTGCTGCAATTGTTCAGCCTGCCCAACGTCATCGCCATGCGGATCAACCCGACGCACGCGAAATTCAACATCGACCCGGCACCGCTGGCCGACGACATCGCCGCCGCCAATCCGCTGGATACGGCGCTGTTCGACGCCTACCGCGACCGTCCGCCACAACTGCCACCCGCCGAAGACAACGACCCGAATCCGCCGCTGCACCCGCTGACCCTGATCCTCTGCGAGCGCGGCGACGAAGAGGGTTCGATGGTACGCGGCATTTCCATGGAAACGCGCCGGGTCTTCGATGACGGGCTGATGGATTTCGACGGCACCCTGCACCCTGAAGCCCTCGACCGGATGATCGAGCTCGAGCTCGGAAGCTGACGCCGGCTAGTCGGTCTCCATCGGCAGGGTCGGATCGAGCGCCCATTCCTGCAGGGAGTTGTCGTAGACGGAAACGGTTTCGGCCCCCATCAGGGTGAGCACGAAGGCGTCCAGCGTGGCGGCGATGCCGCCGCCGCAATAGCAAAGCACCGACCGCGACGGATCGACGCCCGCATCGGCGAACTTGGCCTTCAATTGCGAAGCCGGTAATAGACGGCCGGTCTCCGGGTCGGTCAGTTCCCGGGCCGCGACGCCGACGGTACCGGAGATGCGTCCGGGCCGGCCGTAGGTAATGCCGCCGCCGGCGTGCTGTTCGGCGGTCAGCGCGTTGACGACCGAAGTCGCGGGCGCGTCCAGCGCGGCGAGCACGGCATCCTTGCCGACCAAAAGGCCAGGGCGTTCATTGACCGTCGGCGGTGACGCCTCGGCGTAGGCGCAGGGCGCCGTCGAGAGCGGCCGGCCGTCGGCCTTCCAGGCCGGCAGGCCGCCGTCCAGCACCGCCGCGTCGTCGAAGCCGATGGAGCGCAGCATCCACCAGATGCGCGTCGCCCACATCATGCCGCCCTGGTCGTAGAGCACCACCTGGGCGCCGTCGCCGACGCCGCGCCGCCCGAACACGGCAGCCACTCGCTCGGCCGCCGGCATTTTATAGCGCCAGCGGCTTTCCGGGTCGGAGAGCTCACCCTTGAGGTCGAGATAACCGGCACCGGGAATATGGGCGGCGTCGAATTCCGCCTGGCAGGGCTCGGCCTTTACGTAAAGCGCGGGGTCCGGCACCAGGCGTTGGGTGCAGTCGAAAATGCGGAGGTTCGGCGCCGCCAGCCGCCCGGCCAATTCCGCGGTGGAGATCAGGTACGGGCTATCGAAACGATCATTTTCCATGGCCGGAGTTTGCGCGATGGCTGGCCCCGAAACAACGCCCATGCCGCCAAAAATGCGCGAAAATTTCTTGACCCGGACGCGCTCGCGGCTATGTTTCGTCTCACGTGGTGATTTGTCCGACCGGCTTGCGGCCACGTTAAAACAAACCGCTAAAAGGTCTCGGTTCGAGAACCCTGACCCCGCGCGGGCGGGGTTTTTGTTTTTCAGGGATGATCGATCCGGGGCCCCGAGAGAAGGAGGGACCCGATGGAAGACCAACCCAAAACGCCCGACACCTGGCGTCCGCAGACCCGCCTGGTGCGCGGCGGCGCCGAACGTAGCGCCTTCGACGAAACCAGCGAGGGCCTGTTCCTGACGTCCGGCTACGTCTATGCCTCGGCCGAGGATGCCGAGGCCGCCTTCAAGGGCGATAAGCAGCGCTACATCTACTCGCGCTACGGCAACCCCACCGTCAACATGTTCCAAGACCGCCTGGCGGCACTGGAAGGCGCGAAACACTGCATCGCCACGTCGTCGGGCATGGCCGCCGTGTTCGCCGCCTTGGCCAGCCAGATCGGCGCCGGCGATCGCATCGTCGCGTCACGCGCGCTGTTCGGATCGTGCAGCTACATCGTCGAGGACATCCTGCCGCGCTTCGGCGCCGAGCACGAATACGTCGATGGCACCGACCTGGATCAATGGCGCCACGCCCTTTCCAAGCCGGCGAAATGCGTGTTCCTGGAAACGCCGTCGAACCCGACGCTGGAGGTCATCGACTTGCCGGCGGTTTCCGCGATGGCGCACGCCGCCGGCGCCAAGGTGGTGGTCGACAACGTTTTCGCGACGCCCGTCCTGCAGCGCCCGCTCGAGCTCGGCGCCGATATCGTCATGTATTCCGCCACCAAGCACATCGACGGCCAGGGCCGGACGCTGGGCGGCGCGGTGCTGACCAACGACGACGCCTTCATGGAGGACGAACTGGTGCCGTTCTTCCGCCACACCGGCCCCTCGTTGAGCCCGTTCAACGCCTGGGTGCTGCTGAAGGGGCTGGAGACGCTCGATCTGCGCGTCGAGCGCCATTGCCGCAACGCCGCCGCCATCGCCGAATTCCTGGAAACGGACGGCCAGGTCGAAAAAGTGCTCTATCCCGGCCTCGCCAGCCATCCGCAGCACGACCTCGCCATGCGCCAGATGAAGGCCGGCGGCACCATGGTGTCGTTCCAGGTGAAGGGCGGCAAGGAAGCCGCGTTCAAGCTCCTGAATGCGCTCCGTGTGGTCGACATCTCCAACAACCTCGGCGACACCAAGAGCCTGATCACCCATCCGGCGACGACCACCCATCAGCGATTGAGCGACGAAGACCGGGCGCACCTCGGCATTTCAGCGGGCCTGGTGCGGCTTTCGGTCGGGATCGAGGACGTGGACGACCTGCTCGAAGACCTGGACGGCGCGCTGGCCGCCATTTGACGACCGGCTTGATTCGCCACCGCCGGCGACGGAGACTGGCACCATGAAGATCAACGCCGATCTCAGCCGCCGCGCCGTCATCGAGACGGAAACGCTCGAATGGGTGCCCTCGCCCGCGCCCGGCGTCGAGCGCCGCATGCTCGACCGTGACGGCGCCGAGCAGGGCCGCGCCACCACCATCGTGCGTTTCGCCCCCGACAGCGCCTTCCAGCCGCACGCCCATCCGGGCGGCGAGGAATTCCTGGTGCTCGACGGCGTCTTCTCCGACGAAACCGGCGACTTCGGTCCCGGCACCTACGTGCGCAACCCGGTCGGCTCCAGCCATACGCCCGCCAGCCGCGCCGGCTGCACCATCTTGGTCAAGCTCTGCCAGATGGACCCCGCCGACCAAGCGCTCGTGCGCATCGACACCAACGGCGCCGAATGGTTCCGGCCCGAAGGCATCCCGGGGGCGGAAATCCTACGTCTCCACGAATTCGGCGACGAAAGCGTCGTCATGGTGCGGCTCACGCCCGACGCCCCGGCCATCGACCACGACCATCCCAAGGGCGAGGAGATCCTCGTCCTCGAAGGATCATTGACCGATGAAAACGGGCATTACCCGAAAGGCACCTGGATCCGCAGCCCCGCCGGCAGCCGCCACGCGCCCTATACGGAAACCGGCTGCACACTGTGGGTCAAATCGGGTCATCTGGGCTGAGCCAGCGGGCCGGTCTGGGTCTCTAAAAAAAATTCCGGACCCTCTTGCAAGCGGTTTTCGCCGCACATAAATCCTCGTCGCCGACGGAGTCTTTTTCGGGAGGGGGCCCCAAGTCGGCCCCTCCGAAAGCGGACTCTCCGGCACTGTCGTTTGCTTCAATCAAGGAATGGCAATGGAGGTTCCAACGATGCAATTCCGTCCTTTGCATGACCGCGTTCTGGTTCGTCGTATCGAGGGCCAGGATAAGACCGCGGGCGGCATCATTATCCCCGATACCGCCCAGGAAAAGCCCATGGAAGGCGAGATTCTCGCCATCGGTTCCGGCCACAAGGCCGATGACGGCACGGTAACGCCGCTGGACGTGGCCGTGGGCGACAAGGTGCTGTTCGGCAAGTGGTCCGGCACCGAAGTGAAGATCGACGGCGAAGACCTGTTGATCATGAAGGAATCGGACATTCTCGGCGTTCTGGTGGAAACCGTCGCCAAGAAAAAGGCCGCCTGAACGGCACCGGTCCTGAAACCCAATTCAGCGTAAAGCGAAACTGCCAAACATAAGGAGTTTTCCATTATGGCTGCCAAGGAAGTGAAATTTCACGGCGACGCCCGCGCGCGTCTGTTGAAAGGCGTCGACACCCTTGCCGACGCGGTGAAGGTGACCCTCGGCCCCAAGGGCCGCAACGTGGTTCTGGACAAGGCGTTCGGCGCACCGCGCATCACCAAGGACGGTGTTACCGTCGCCAAGGACATCGAACTTGCCGACAAGTTCGAAAACATGGGCGCCCAGATGGTCAAGGAAGTGGCGTCCAAAACCAACGACCTCGCCGGTGACGGTACCACCACCGCCACGGTTCTGGCCCAAGCCATCGTGCGCGAGGGCGCCAAGGCCGTCGCCGCCGGCATGAACCCGATGGACCTCAAGCGCGGCATCGACATGGCCGTCGAAGCCGTCGTCGCCGACGTCAAGGGCCGCTCGCGCAACGTCAAGACCAACGCGGAAGTCGCCCAGGTGGGTACCATTTCCGCCAACGGCGACCAATCCATCGGCGGCATCATCGCCGAGGCCATGGAGCGCGTCGGCAACGAAGGCGTGATTACCGTCGAGGAAGCCAAGGGCCTGGAGACCGAACTCGATGTGGTCGAGGGCATGCAGTTCGACCGCGGCTACGCGTCCCCCTACTTCATCACCAACGCCGACAAGATGACCGTCGAATTGGACGATCCTTATATCCTGCTGCACGAAAAGAAGCTTTCCAGCCTGCAGCCGCTGCTGCCGCTGCTGGAATCCGTGGTGCAGGCGGCGAAGCCGCTGCTGGTCATCGCCGAGGACGTGGAGGGCGAGGCGCTTGCCACACTGGTGGTCAACAAGCTGCGCGGCGGCCTCAAGGTGGCATCGGTGAAAGCGCCGGGCTTCGGTGACCGCCGCAAGGCCATGTTGCAGGATATCGCCATCCTGACAGGCGGCACGGTGATCTCGGAAGACCTGGGCATGAAGCTCGAAAACGTCAGCATCGACATGCTTGGCCGGGCCAAAAAGGTGCAGATCACCAAGGACGAGACCACCATCATCGACGGCGCCGGCGCCAAGAAGGAACTGGAAGCGCGCTGCACCCAGATCCGCGCCCAGATCGAGGAGACGACCTCCGACTACGATCGCGAGAAGCTGCAGGAACGTCTGGCCAAACTGGCCGGGGGCGTCGCGGTGATCCACGTCGGCGGCGCCACCGAGGTCGAGGTGAAGGAGAAGAAGGACCGTGTCGACGACGCACTGCATGCCACCCGCGCGGCGGTCGAGGAAGGCATCGTCGCCGGTGGCGGCACCGCCCTTCTCTACGCCACCAAGGCGCTGGCCAAGCTGTCGCCGGTGAACGACGACCAGAAGGTCGGCATCGAGATCGTCAGGAAGGCGCTGCAGGCGCCGGTGCGCCAGATCGCGGAGAACGCCGGCCATGACGGCGCCGTGGTCGCCGGCAAGCTGATCGACCAGAAGGACACCAACTGGGGCTTCAACGCCCAGTCCGGCGACTATCAAGACCTGGTCAAGGCCGGCATCGTCGACCCGACCAAGGTGGTCCGAACGGCCTTGCAGGACGCCGCCTCGGTAGCCGGCCTGCTGATCACCACCGAAGCCATGGTGGCGGAAAAGCCGGAACCGAAATCGGGCCATGCCCATGCCCCAGACATGGGCGGCATGGGCGGCATGGATTTCTGATCCAGCCCCGTTTCCCGAAAATAGAAAGGCGCGCCCCCGGGCGCGCCTTTTTCTTGTGTGGGGCCCGAGTGCCTACCCCTGCTTCCACGGCAGCCCCGCCACCTTCCAGCCGCCGACGGTGCCGCGGTGGCCGCCGGCGTCCTTGTCACCCTCGAAGCCTTCCAGAACGTTATAGCAATCGGCGTAGCCCGCCTGGGTCGCGGCCTGGGCGGCGAAGCGCGAGCGCACGCCCGACCGGCAGAGGAACATCACCTTGGCGTCCTTGTCCGGCGCCGCCGCATGCAACTGGCTCAGAAAATCCGGGTTGGCGCCGCCGCCCGGGAACATCACCCAACTGACCAGCTTCACCTCGTCGCCGAGCGCCGTCAGGTCGGGATGGCCGACATATGAGAACTCCGCATCGGTGCGCACGTCGACCAAAACGGCATCGGGAAGGTTGGCCAACGCCTGCCAGCTTTCGGCCGGCGTCAGTTCGCCGGCGTAGTCGCCGTCTTCGGCACTGGGAAGTTTCGCTTTCGCCATGTCAGGTCCCTGTCCTTTCGGCATCGAGGGCGGCCAGCATCTCGTCGACGGAGACGAACTTGCGCCGGGGCGCCCCTTCGGTGGCGGCGGCGCGTTCCAGCGCATCCAGCCGTTTCCATTCATGAAACCCGACCCAGCGCCGCCCGCGCCGGCTCAAAAGCGCCTCCAGCCCGTCGTGGCCGGTCTTCGCCGGATCGCCCTCGGGCGCGATGTCGGCCTGAATGTGGCGCGCCGCCTCCTCGCCGTCCGGGCGGTTGGTGGAGATGACCCCCACCGGCCCGCGCTTGATCCAGCCGACCGCATATAGCCCCGGCTCGACCCGGCCGGCGTCGTTGGGGACGATGCCGCGCGCCTCGTCGAAGGGCGCGCCGGCCATGGGCTCGGCACGGTAGCCGATGGCGGAGACCACCAGGCCGCAGGGTATCTCGAAGAAGGTGCCGGTGCCCTGGGCGCGGCCGTCGACGACGCGGGTGCGCTCGCAGCGGATGGCCTCGACCCGTTCACCGCCCAGGACCTCCACCGGCGAGGCATAGAATTCCAGGTGCAGGGCCTTGGGCTTGGCGCCGATGGGCCTCGCGGCATAGTCCGCCAGCACCTCCAGGTTGCGCTGGCGCACGCGGCGGTCGCGCCCCTCATAGCCTTGCAGCGCCGCCTCGAAGTCGTCGGGAAGCTGTTCCGCCCGCACCCGAGGCTCGGCATCGCTCAATTCGCCCAGTTCACGCAATTCGACGTTGGTGAAGGCGGCGTCGGCGGGACCACGCCGGCCGAGCACGTGCACGGATTGGATCGGCGAAGCGTCGATCATCGCCCTGGCATGTTCGGGCAAATCGGTGCGCGCCCGGCCATAGGGCGAGCGCATCAGCACCCGCGCGCAATCGATGGCGACGTTGCCGTTGCCGACCACGGCGACACCGGTGGTATCCAGGTCCGGGTCCAGGTACTGAAAATCGGGATGGCCGTTGTACCAGGCGACGAACGCTGACGCGCCGTAGACGCCTTTCTTGTCGGCGCCGGGAACGTTGAACGGGCGGTCCGAGCGCGCGCCGATGGCCAACACCACGGCGTCGTAAAGCTCACGCAGTTCGTCCAGGCTGACGTGCTCGCCGATTTCCACGTGGCCATAGAAGCGCACGCGCTCCATCATCGCCGTCTGTTCGTACTTGTCAGCGACCCGCTTGGTGGTCTGGTGGTCGGGAGCGACGCCGCCACGGATCAGGCCATAGGGCGTCGGCAACCGCTCGATGATGTCGACCTCGCAATTGGGGCAGGTCTTCAGCAACGCGCTGGCGGTATAAAATCCGGCAGGGCCGGACCCAACGATGGCGATCCGAATGGGCATCAGTTCACCCCCCGCGCGCCGGCTTCAACCCTCCACCTGCCAGGTGTGACCCTGGCGCAGCAGTGCATTGAAATCGGCGGTGTTCATCTTCGACGTGCCGCCGGCGTGCTCGCGTACCGCAGCCTCGTAGCTCGGCGCCGGATCGCAATACAGCACGCCCAATGCCACCGGCACGTCCGGTCCGTCCATGCCGGCGAGCAGGGTCGCCAGTTCGTGATCCTTCTCGTCATGCACCAATAGATCGCCCTCGCCGATGCCGTCCTGGCCGATGGTCACGACCTCGAGTTCCAGCTTGCCGGGCTTCAGCCTGAGCCCCTTGTCGCGGTCCTTGCCGAAGATCAGCGGCTGGCCGTGCTCGACCGCGAGTTGGCGGTCCTCGGCGACGGTCTTGTCGGTATATTCGGCAAAAACACCGTCGTTGTAGACGATGCAGTTCTGCAAGATCTCGACGAAGGACGCACCCTTGTGCTGATGCGCGCGCTTGAAGATTTCCGGCAGCACCTTTTGCTGCGTGTCGACGCCGCGCGCCACGAACCGCGCACCGGCGCCGAGCGCCAGCCTGGCGGCGGAAAGCGGCCGGTCGACGGAGCCGGTCGGTGTCGAGGGTGAACGCGTCCCCACGCGCGAGGTCGGCGAATACTGGCCCTTGGTGAGGCCGTAGATCTCGTTGTTGAACATCAGCAACTGCACGTCGACGTTGCGCCTGAGTACGTGGATCAAGTGGTTGCCGCCGATCGACAGAGCATCGCCGTCACCGGAAACGATCCACACGTCCAGTTCCGGATTGGCCAGCTTGATGCCGGTGGCGAAAGCAGGCGCACGGCCGTGGATGGTGTGGAAACCGTAGGTGGAGACGTAATAGGGAAAGCGCGCGGCACAGCCGATGCCCGACACGAAAACCGTGTTCTCTCGCGTCGCGCCGACATCGGCGAGCGTCTTTTGCACGGCGCGCAGGATCGCATAGTCGCCGCAACCGGGGCACCAGCGGACCTCCTGGTCGGAGGCGAAGTCCTTGGCGGTCAGTGGGGTCTCGACGTTCATCTCAGGCCTCCAGGCGCGCTTCGAAGGCGCTTTCCAGTTCGGCGATCTTAAAGGGCTGGCCGGTGACCTTGCCGAGGCTCTCGGCATCGACCAGGTACTCGCTGCGCAACAGTTTGACCAACTGGCCGTCGTTCATCTCCGGCACCAGCACGCGCTTGAAGCCGGCCAGCAACTCACCCAGGTTGGACGGCAGCGGCCAGATGTGACGCAGGTGGATGTGGCTCACCGCGACGCCGCGGTTCGACAGGTTCTCGACGGCGCGGCTGATCGGGCCGTAGGTGGAGCCCCAGCCGACCACGGCAAGCTCGCCGGTCTCGGGGCCGGCTTCGACCTTCTGCGCCATCAGGTGGCTGGCGATGCCCTGAACCTTGGCGGCGCGCAATTCGGTCATCTTCTGGTGGTTGGCCGGGTCGTAGGAGATATGCCCTGAGCGCGCGTCCTTCTCGATACCGCCGATTCGGTGCTCCAGGCCGGGCGTGCCGGGCCGGACCCAATCGCGGGCCAGCGTATCGGGATTGCGCACGAAGGGCTCGAACCCTTCCGGGTCGGTGCGGAAGGCGACCGGCAGCGGGCTGATGCTTTCCAGGTCGGGGATCAGCCAGGGCTCGGCGGCGTTGCCGATATAGCCGTCGGTGAGCACGATCACCGGGGTCATGAACTTGATGGCGATGCGCACCGCCTCGATGGCGACGTCAAAGCAATCGGCCGGAGAACGCGCCGCGATCACGCACAAGGGGGCATCGCCGTTGCGGCCGTAGACGGCCTGCAGAAGGTCCGACTGCTCGGTCTTGGTCGGCATCCCGGTGGACGGGCCGGCGCGCTGCGAGTTGACCAGCACCAACGGCAGTTCGGTGGAGATGGCGAGGCCCAGCGCCTCGCCTTTCAGCGCCACGCCGGGACCGGAACTCGACGTGACGCCGATCTTGCCGGCGTAGGAGGCGCCGATGGCGGCGCAGACGGCTGCGATCTCGTCCTCCGCCTGGAAGGTGGTGACACCGTAATTGCCGAGACGCGACAGCGAGTGCAGGACCGGCGAGGCCGGCGTGATCGGGTAAGAGCAGAATACCGTTTCCAGGCCGCTGAGCACGCCGGCGGCGGCCAGCCCCCAGGCCATGGCCTCGGCGCCGGTGACGGTGCGGTAGAGGCCAGGCTGAATTTCCGCCTTGGCCAACGCAAAGCCGTGAAATCCATCCTGCTGCTCGGCCGTTTCGGCCAGCGCGTGGCCGGCGTTCATGGCCGCGATATTGGCTTCGGCCACGTCCGGCAGCTTGGCGAACTTCTCGCGCAGCCACTGGACGGTGGGGCCGCGGTCGCGGGCAAACATCCAGTAGATGTAACCGAGCGCCCAGAAATTCTTGCAGCGCAGCGCGTCCTTCTTGTTGAGCCCGTGCTCGGCGACGGCGTCCATGGTCAATTGCGAGATATCGAGCGCCACCACCTGGTAGGGATCGAGGCTGCCGTCCTCGAGCGGGTTGTTTTCGATTCCCGCCCGGCGCAAGTGACGCTCGTCGAAATCGTGGATGTCGACGACGATCACCCCGCCCGGCTTGAGGCCCGGCAGTTCCACCTTCAGCGCCGCCGGGTTCATCGCCACCAGCACGTCGAAACTGTCACCGGACGTCTTGATGACGCGGCTGCCGAAATTGATCTGGAACGACGACACCCCGAAGGTGGTTCCCGCCGGCGCGCGGATTTCCGCCGGGTAGTCGGGGAAAGTGGCGAGGTCGTTGCCGGCCAGCGCCGTGGCCAGGGTGAACTGGCCGCCGGTGACCTGCATGCCGTCGCCGGAATCGCCGGCGAACCGGACGACGGCGGACTCCACCTGCTCGCGCAGGGAATCCTGCGGCAAATCCTGTCTTTCGATGATGTTCATGATGCTGGCATCCGTCCCATTTGCTGGAGACCGCTCCCTGCCGTGCGAATTCTTCGCCGGACCTTTCGGCCGCCGGGTGAAATCATAAAGAGTTTTTTCCGGTTAAAAAGTCTGAACCCTTGAAATCCTTCACTTTATCATTTGCGAATTTGTCGCCGTGCTTGGCAGCGAGCCGGCGGCGGGATACATAGGTTCCTATACCCTTTCCCGTCCCCCGGAATTGATGTCAATCATGCAAGACACAGAAGACACCATTCTCGCGCGCCTGGGCGATCTCATGGACCGCGCCAAGCGGGGCGGCGCCGACGCCGCCGACGCGGTCTACGTGCACGGCGTCTCGCTGTCGGCGAGCCAGCGGCTCGGCAAACCGGAAAACCTGGAACGCGCCGAGGGCGCCGACTTGGGCTTGCGGGTGCTGATCGGCAAACGCCAGGCCATGGTGTCGTCGTCGGACATTTCCGACGCGGCGCTGGACGAGCTGCTGGAACGCGCTCTGGCCATGGCCAAGGTGGTGCCCGAGGACGAATTCTGCGGCATCGCGGAGGCGGACATGCTGGCCGGCGAGGTGCCGGACCTGGACGAATGCGATACCGCCGAACCGGACGCGGAAACGCTGACGGCATTGGCGGCGCGCGCCGAGGCGGCGGCGCTGGCGGTCGAAGGGGTGAGCAATTCCGAAGGCGGCGATGCCGGCTGGAGCCGCAATTTCGTGGCGCTGGCGGCGACCAACGGCTTCGCCCGCACCCGGGTGCGCACCGGCTATTCCATCAGCGCCGCGGTGCTGGCCGGCCAAGGCACCACCATGGAGCGCGACTACGACTGGGCCACGGCCGTGCACTTCGAAGACCTGCCCGACCCCGAGGAGATCGGCCGGCGCGCCGGCGAACAGGCGGTCCGGCGCCTGAACCCGCGCAAGGCGGAAACCGCGCAGGTGCCGGTGATCTACGATCCGCGCGTCTCGCAGTCGATCCCGGCGCACCTGGCGGGCGCGGTGAACGGTTCCGCCGTGGCGCGCGGCACCACGTTTCTCAAGGACAGGATGGGCGAGCGGGTGATGAACGCCGGCATCACCATCGTCGACGACCCGCTGCGCCGGCGCGGGCTGCGCTCCAAGGCCTTCGACGGCGAGGGCATCGCCACCCAGCGCCGCAACCTGATCGAGGACGGCGTGCTCCAGACCTGGGTGCTGGATCTGCGCTCGTCGCGTCAGTTGGGTCTCCGGACCACCGGCAACGCGTCGCGCGGCACGTCGGGCCCGCCGTCGCCATCGACCACCAACCTGCACCTGGAAGCCGGGACCATCAGCCGCGACGACCTGATCAAAGGCGTTGATGCGGGTTTTTACGTCACCGAAATGATGGGCCGCGGCATCAGCTTGATAACCGGCGATTATTCGCGCGGCGCCACCGGCTTCTGGATCGAGAACGGCGAGATCGGCGAACCGGTCAGCGAGGTGACCATCGCCGGCAACCTGAAGGACATGTTCCTGAACCTGACGCCGGCCGACGACCTGGTATTCCGCTATGGCACCAACGCGCCGACGCTGCGTATCGACGGCATGACCGTCGCCGGCAAGTAAAGCCCGGAAAGTAGCCCTAGCGGGTGCGCCGTGTTACATTGGCCGAAGATCTTCAGAGGGCCGGAAAACCTTGACCGATCAAGACCCTAAGCCGAACCCGACCGACGGCCATTCGAGCACCATGCATCTGATGGGGCGGCTCTGGCACGACGCCATCCGCCATTATTTCGGCTGGATCGTGTTCGCCGTCCTATGCATGGCGGTGATGGCCGGCGCCAACGCCTTTTCCGCCTACCTGATGAAGCCCATCGTCGACGACGTCTTCGTCGCCAAGAACGAAGACCTGTTGTGGCCCGTCGGCCTGATGGTCATCGGCACCTTCCTGGCCAAGGGATTCGCCAACTACGGGCAATCCTACATGATGAACCTGGTGGGCCTCAGGATCATCGCCGACATGCAGAACCGGCTGTTCCGGCATTTGTCCTCCATGCACATCGGCTTCTTTCACGCCAGCCCGACCGGCACCCTGATCTCGCGCTTCACCCTCGATATCCAGTTGATGAAGGCCGCCGTCTCCAACGGCATCACCGGCTTCGGCAAGGACATCCTGACGCTGATCGGTCTCGTCGGCGTGATGTTCTACCAGGATTGGCAGTTGGCGGCGGCCTCGTTCTTCGCCTTTCCCATCGCCATCTACCCGATCGTCCGCATCGGCAAGCGCATGCGCAAGGTGACCGCCAACACCCAGGTCGAACTGGGCATCTTCACCACCATCCTGAACCAGACGTTCCAGGGCATCCGCATGGTCAAGGCCTACGGCATGGAAGCCTACGAGGCGGGCCGCCTGGCCGAGGTGGTCGATCGCATCCTCACCCTCAACATGAAGGCGGTGCGCACCCGCGAGGTGTCGCGTCCGGTGATGGAGACGCTGGCCGGCGCGGCGGTGTTCGTGGTCATCATCTATGGCGGATCGCGGGTCATCGACGGCTCAACCACGGCCGGCGCCTTCTTCTCGTTCCTGACGGCGCTGCTGATGGCCTACGAGCCGATGAAAAAGCTCGCCACCCTGAACGCCTCCGTGCAGCAGGGCCTGGCCGGTGCCGAGCGGCTCTATCACATGCTCGACCTGAAACCCGCCATCGCCGACAAGCCCGACGCCAAGGATCTCGGCCGTGCCACGGGCCGGATCGCCTTCGACGGCGTCTCCTTCGCCTACGGCGAGGAAAACCTGGCGCTCGCCGACGTGACGCTCGAGGTTCCCGCCGGCAAGACCGCCGCCCTGGTGGGACCGTCGGGCGCGGGCAAGTCGACGATCCTCAACCTGATCCCGCGCTTCTACGATATCGAAACCGGCACCATCGCCATCGACGGCATCGACGTGCGCGACATCAAGATGCAGAGCCTGTTCGCCAACGTCGCCCTGGTCAGCCAGGAGATCACGCTGTTCGACGATACGGTGGCGGCCAACATCGCCTACGGCAAGGCCGGCGCCGGCCTGGACGAAATCGAGCACGCGGCGCGCCATGCCGCCGCCCACGACTTCATTGTGGAACTGCCCGACGGCTACCAGACCGTCGTCGGCGAGCAAGGCGTGAAGCTCTCGGGCGGGCAGCGCCAGCGCCTCGCCATCGCGCGCGCCATGCTCAAGGACGCACCGATCCTGCTCTTGGACGAAGCCACCTCGGCGCTGGATACCGAATCGGAACGCCACATCCAGGCAGCCTTGGGCGAACTGATGCAGGGCCGCACGACGCTGGTCATCGCGCACCGGCTGTCGACGATCATGGACGCCGACCTGATTTACGTCATCGACCAGGGCCGCGTCGTCGAGCAGGGCACCCACGCGGAGCTGCTGGCGCGCGGCGGCCTCTACAAGAAACTCTACGAACTGCAGTTCACGGATGAGCCCCAGCCCGTCCTGGTGGCGGCCTCGGAAGGTTGAGCGGCCGGTGGCGGCGCTGAAGCGCGTCATTCAATCCGAAGGCGCCAGGCGTTTTGCCTGTTGGCTGGGTGCGGTCTATATCCGGCTGGTCGGTGCGACCAGCCGCTGGCGCGTTGTCCGCGGCGAGATTCCAGGCGCCCACTGGGATGCCGGCAAGCCCTTCATCCTGGCCTTCTGGCACGGGCGCTTGTTGATGATGCCCTATTTCTGGAACCGCAAACAGACGATCCACATGCTGGCCTCGCAGCATCGCGATGGCCGCCTGATTTCCGACACCGTGGCTCATTTCGGTATCCAATCGGTGGCCGGATCGTCGACCAAGGGCGGTGCACAGGCTGTCCGGGCGATCGTCAAGCATCTGAAGTCCGGGGAGTGCACCGGCATTACCCCGGACGGCCCGCGCGGACCGCGCATGCGGGCATCGGAAGGCATCGTCGCCGTGGCCCGGCTTTCGGGCGCGCCGATCATCCCGGCCGCCTATTCCGTCAATCGTGGCCGCAACCTGAAAAGCTGGGACCGATTTCTCCTCGCATGGCCCTTCGCCCGCGGCGTTTGCGTTTGGGGCGAGCCGATCACGGTGCCCCGCGACGCCGACCCGGCCGCCCTGGAAGCCGCCCGCCAACAGGTGGAGACCGCGATCAACGCCGTCACCGCGGAGGCCGATTCGCTGGTATCGCGCCCCGCTGTCGTGCCCGCCGATGCGGAGGGTATCTCCGCATGAGCAAACTGCTGCCGCTCTACCGGGCCGCCACGGCGCTCGCCGCGCCTTTGATCGCCCGGCACCTGAGAAAGCGCCTGGCCAGCGGCAAGGAGGACGCCGAACGGTTCGGCGAACGCCTGGGCGAGGCCACCCAACCCCGCCCCCTGGGTCCGCTGGTTTGGGCGCATGCGGCGAGTGTCGGGGAATCGCTGTCCATGCTGCCGCTGATCGAGGCCCTGGTGGCCGCCCACCCGACCCTCTACGTGCTGATGACGTCGGGGACCGTCACCTCCGCCGGGCTGCTTCGTGACCGGCTGCCGGCACGCACGCTGCACCAGTACGTGCCGGTGGACCGGGCACCCTACGTCAACGCCTTCCTCGATCACTGGCGCCCAGACCTGGTGCTGTGGGCGGAATCGGAGTTCTGGCCCAACCTGACCACGCTCCCCGCCCAGCGTGGCGTGCCCATGGTGCTGGTCAACGGCCGCATCTCGCCGGAATCGTTCGCCAAGTGGAAACGCTGGCCGGGCCTGGCCAAGGCCATTCTCACGAACTTCAACCTGTGCCTGGCACAGGCCGACCTTGATGCCGGGCGGCTTCGGCAATTGGGCGCGGAACATGTGCGTTCGGTCGGCAACCTCAAGTTCGCCGTACCGCCGCTGCCCGCCGATGCGGACGAACTGGCGGCCTTGAAGCACGCCCTCGGTGGCCGGCCGCGCTGGCTCGCGGCGAGCACGCATCCCGGCGAGGAGGCGATGATCTGGCAGGCACATCAACGCATGGCGGCCACGCACCCCGATCTTCTCACCATCATCGTGCCGCGCCATCCCGACCGGGGCGAGGCCGTCGCCGCCGAGCTTGCCGCCGCCGGCGCGCGGGTCAAACGGCGCGCGGCGGGCGACGCACCGGACGCCGACACGGACATCTACGTCGCCGACACCATGGGCGAACTGGGCCTGTTCTTCCGCCTCGCGCCGGTCAGTTTCATGGGCAAGTCGCTGGTCGATCTCGGCGGCCAAAATCCCATCGAGCCGGCCCGGCTCGGCAGCGCCATCCTGTTCGGCCCGCACATGTGGAATTTCCCCGATGTGTCCGAGCGCCTGCTTGCCGCCTCCGGCGCCGAGCAGGTCGCCGACGTGCCGGCCTTGGCCGAGGCGGCGGCGGCGCTGCTCGGCGACGAGGCGCGGCGGAGCGCCCTCGCCGCCGGCGCCCGCGCGGTTGCCGAATCGGAAACCGCCGTGATGGCTTCGGTGCTGGGTGAACTGGAACCGTTCATCGCCGCCATCACCGGCCACGAAAGCGCCGCCTCGTGAAAGCGCCCGCCCATTGGCAGGCCGGCCGGGGCGGTCTCGCCGCTGCCCTGCTAACACCGGTTTCCTGGCTCTACCGCGCCGGCGCGGCCATGAAACAGGGATTCGGCCCGGCGCCGCGCCAGGTACCGGTACCGGTCATCTGCGTCGGCAACGTCACCGCCGGCGGCGCTGGCAAGACACCGGTCGCGCTCGATATCGCCGGGCGGCTGTCGGCCATGGGTCTGGCGGTGCATTTCCTGAGCCGCGGCTACGGCGGCCGGCTGAAGGGGCCGCTCAGGGTCGATCCGGGGGCACACACCGCCGCCGACGTCGGCGACGAGCCGTTGCTGCTGGCCGCGACACATCCCACCTGGATCGGTGCCGACCGGGGCGCGAGCGCCGAAATGGCGGTGGCGGCGGGTGCCCAGGCATTGGTCATGGACGACGGCTTCCAGAACTTCACCCTCGCCAAGACGCTCAGCCTGCTGGTGCTGGATGGCGGCTTTGGCGTCGGCAACGGCAAGCTGATGCCGGCGGGACCGCTGCGCGAGCCGCTGGATGCGGCGCTGGCACGCGCCGATGCGGTGGTGCGCATCGGCGCCGATACTTGCGGCATCGATGCGCGCATCGGCGGGCGCGTGTCGCTGCTGGCGGCGCGGCTGCAACCGGGGCCGGAGGCGGCCGGGATGCGGGGCCGGCGCTATCTCGCCTTCACCGGCATCGGCCGGCCGGAGAAGTTTTTCGATACACTCGAAGCGGCCGGGATCGAAATTGCCGGCAGCGCCGCCTTTGCCGACCACCACCCCTTCACCGAACACGAGATCGCCGATCTACGCGCGCGCGCGGCGGGGCTCGGCGCCGGGATTGTCACCACCGCCAAGGACATCGTCCGATTGGCGCCACAGACCCGCGGCAGCATCGACGTCTTGACAGTACGCCTGGAATGGGATGACCAAGGGGCCCTTGATGCCCTGTTGTCTCCACTTGCCGACGGAATCCCGAATGCCGGCTAACCGCCCGCCCCTGAAACGCTTTCTTACCGACCCGCTGATGGCGCTGGTGGCGGCGCTGGCCTACGGGTTCTTCCGCGCGCTCCGGTTCTGGGCGGCCTCGGCGCTGGGCGGGCTGTTGGGGCGTTCCATCGGGCCCAGGCTTTCGGTCAGCCGCCGCGCGGCGCGGAATTTGCGGATCGCCTTTCCCGATATCTCCGACGCAGAGATCAGCGTCATCGTGCGCCGCATGTGGGACAACCTCGGCCGGGTCGCCGGCGAGTATCCGCATCTTACCAAAATCAATGTCTACGATCCCGGCGGCTACGTGCGCGTCGAGGGCGCCGAGATCGTCGACCGGCTTCGCGATGACGGCAAACCGGGCATCTTCTTTTCGGCCCATATCGGCAACTGGGAGATGATGCCGCTGGCGGCGCGCCAGCGCGGCCTGCCCTTGGACCTCGTCTATCGCGCCGCCAACAACCGGTTGACGGAATGGCTCTACAGGCGCGGCGTCGGCGGCGGCGAGATGATCCCCAAGGGATCCGAGGGTGCGCGCAAGCTCTTGAAATCGCTCAAGGACGGCAAGCACGTGGGCATGCTGGTCGACCAGAAGATGAACGACGGCATCCCGGTGCCCTTTTTCGGCCGCGACGCCATGACCGCGTCCGCGCTGGCGGAGTTGGCGCTCCGCTACGATTGCCCGGTGGTGCCGACGCATGTGGTCCGGGTGAAGGGGCCGATCATGCGCCTGGTCATCGAACCGCCGCTGGAATTCACGCCGACGGGCGATCGCCACGCCGACGTGGCGGCGCTGATGGCCATGGTCAACGCGCGGGTCGAGACCTGGGTCCGCGACAACCCGGAACAATGGCTCTGGCTGCACAACCGCTGGCCGGATTGAAACCGCGCTGCCCTCTTGAACATCCGTGATAACGTCCCAAGGTCTTTGTAAGGGGCCGCGGCCGGTCCCGGTTTTGGGAGGATATGGAGACATGAAAGCATTGATTTTCGCGCTCTTGGGCGCGTTCGTTCCGCTCACCGCGCAAGCCGGCGAGAACGTCACCTATTCATCCGGCGGCGCCGACTACGAAGGCTACATGGCCAAGGCGCCGGGCACGTCGAAGGGGCTGGTGCTGGTCATTCACGACTGGGACGGGCTCACCGATTACGAGGTCAAGCGCGCCGACATGCTGGCGGAAATGGGCTATGACGCCTTCGCGGTCGATCTGTTCGGCAAGGGCAACCGCCCGCCGGATGTGGCCGGACGCCGCGCCGCGACGGGCGCGCTCTACAAGGACCGCGAGAAGATGCGCCGGCTCCTGCTGGCCGGCCTATCGGAGGCGCGCAAAATGTCCAGCGGCAAGACGGTGGTCATGGGCTATTGCTTCGGCGGCGCCGCGACCCTGGAAATGGCGCGCTCGGGCAAGGCGTCCGACATTGCCGGTTACGCCACCTTCCACGGCGGGCTGAAGACGCCGGAAGGGCAGAGCTATCCGGCCTCGACGCCGCCGCTGCTGATCGCGCATGGCGGCGCCGACACGTCGGTGACCATGGAACACGTGGCGGGCCTGTCACAGGAGCTGGAGACGGCCAAGATTCGCTACGAAATCCAGGTCTATTCCGGCGCGCCGCACGCCTTCACGGTGTTCGGCTCGGGCCGCTACCGCGAGGTCGCGGACATGCAGTCCTGGGATGCCTTCAAGGACTTCCTGGCCAAGAACTTGGGCAGTTGATCAAGCGGCCTTAATGCTGGCCAGCGCATCGTCGAAGGCGTCGAGCGTCGTCGCCACGTCTTCGTCGGTGTGCGCCAGCGACACATAGAACTTGTTGTCGCCCTTCAAGACGCCGCGCTTCAGCAGCTCGGCATTGATCCGCTTGTTGAGGCCGGCGTCGGCGCCCATGGTGGCGCGGTAATCCGAAATCTCGCCGGCCTTGAAGACGATATCGAACATCGGCGGCTCGCCCATCACCTGCCCGGCGATGCCATGCTTGGCGAGGCGCTCGGTGAGGCCGTCCATCAGCGCCCGGCCGGTGGCGAACAGGCGCTTATAGGCGCCGGGCTCGCGCAAGACCTCCAGCGTCGCCAGGCCGGCCGCCGCCGCCACCGGATTGCCCGATAGCGTGCCGATCTGTTTCACCGCGCGCTCGGCCGGCACCTCGGCGGCGTCGAAAACAGCCATGATCTCGTCCGAACCCGCGATCGCCGCCAGCGGATAGCCGCCGCCGATCACCTTCCCGAGCGCACAGAGGTCCGGCACCACGCCGTAGTATTCCTGGGCGCCGCCGTAGGCGAAACGAAAACCGGTGACCACCTCGTCGAACACCAGGGGCACGCCGGCCGATTTCGTCGCGTCGCGAAGGGCCTGCAGGAAGCCCGGTTTCGGCGGGATCATCCGCTGCAGGGGCTCGACGATGACGCCGGCCAGGTCCGCCGCGTGCTCCTCGATCAGCGCGCAGGCGGTGGCGGCGTCGTTGAAGGGCGCGATCAGCATGTCGTCGGAGATATTGGCGGGTATGCCGGCGGTGTCGGGCTGCGCCTGCGGGAAGTTGCCGGGCTGTGCCGGGGCCATGCTCATGAGCGCGTAGTCGCTCATGCCGTGGAAGCCGCCCTCGAACTTCAAAACCTTGTCGCGGCCGGTATGCGCGCGGATCACCCGCATGGCGTAAAAGGTCGCTTCCGACCCGGTGGAGACGAAGCGCACCTTGTCGGCGCAGGGCACCGCATCGACAATGGCTTCCGCCAGTTCGATGCCGAGTGCGTTGTTGGCGAAGAAGGTGGAGCCCTTGGCCACCTGGGCCTGGACGGCCTCGGTCACCTTCGGATGACAGTGCCCGACCAGCATCGGGCCCGAGCCCAGCAGGAAATCGATGTATTCGTTGCCGCTGGCGTCCCAGACGTGACCGCCCTTGCCCTCGGCCACCACCACGTCGAAGGTGACGTTGCCGAAGCCGCCCGCCGGCAGGACCTTGCGCGCGCGCTCGACGATGGCCTCTTCCGCCGTATTCACTTGCCGTTCATTCATGCTGTTCTCTCCCCTAATTCGGCATCGGCCCGACCAAAAGTGTCGGGTCCAGGTGCGTCGCGAACAGCGACACTCCCCAATGCAGGTGCGGCCCGGTGGCGCGGCCGGTTTTGCCGACCTTGCCGATGATATCGCCCTTGGCGACCCGTTGGCCTTCCTTCACGGCAATGGCGCTCATGTGCACATAGACGCTGGTCAGCCCATGGCCGTGATCGAGCATGATCGACTTGCCGGTGTAGAACATGTCCGGATGCACCAGGCGCACCACGCCCGGCGCCGGCGCGTGGATCGGCGTGCCCGTCGGCGCCGCGATATCGACGCCATTGTGCGGGCTCCGGGGTTGGCCGTTGAGAATGCGCTGCGAGCCGAAGATGCCGGAAATGCGCCCCTTGAGCGGCCAGTTGAACCCGGCCAGAAAGTCTGTGGTCGCGGTATCGAGTTTGCGCACCTTGCCGATGGCCGCGTTGTCGGCGCGGATGCGCGCCAAGGCCTTCGGGTCCGGTGTCACCTGGCGTTTCGGCAGGCCGTCGATGCGCTGGATCTGGTAGTGGCGCCTGGCCACGCTCACCGGGCAGCCGAGCCGACGGCCGTCGCGCATCACCGCCTCCACCCGTGCCTCGGATTTGGCGTCGCGGCCGAAGCCGACCAGGAAATGCCCGTCCGCCGAGACCCGCACCGCCCTGCCGTCGACGCTGACGCTGGCACCCGGCGTCACCGTGCCGATCAAAAGCCCGCCCTGTTTCGCCGGGCCTTCCAGCGACAGCTCGCAGGCCAGCGCCGGCGTCGCTATCAGGAAAACAGCCAAGGCGGGCGCGATGCGGTTCACAGCAGACTCCCCTGGCGCGCGTCGGGGCCTTTCGGTTTCGATTTCGGCTTCGGCGCCGGCTTCGGTCCCGGCTTTGATCTGGTGCCGCCGCCGGTGATGCGCGCGCTCAAGGCCCCGTCGGCGAGGCGCAGCGCCACTTCGTCGCCGGCGGCCACCGCCTGAACCGACGCCACGGTCTTGCCGTCGGCATCGGTGACCAGCGCGAAACCGCGCTCCAGCACGCGCTCGTGCGAATAGCTGTCCAACAGCGCGCCTAAGGATTCCAGCCGCTGGCGCCGGCCCCTGATTTCATCGGCGAAGGCGCGCTCCAGCGCCTTGGCCTCGACCCGGAGCCGCTCGCCGGCCTGGGCCAGTTGATGGGTCGGCTTCCTGAGCCCCGCCACGTGGGTCGCCAATTCCCGCGCGCGGGCCTCGATACCGCGCCGGAGCCCGCCGGCCAGGCGTTCCGACCAGTCGTCGAGCCGCTGGGCGCGCTCGTTCACCAGCCGCGCCAGGTCCGGCAACCCGCGCGAAAGCCCGCTCAGTTTCAGCCGCCCTTCTTCGAGCCGGCGGTTGGCGGCGGCGGTGAGGCGCGCGCCATCCTCCATCACCTGGGCCAGCAGTTCGTGGCGCACCGGCACCGCCATTTCGGCCGCCGCCGTCGGCGTCGGCGCGCGCACGTCGGCGGCATAGTCGATCAGCGTCGTGTCGGTCTCGTGGCCGACGGCGGAGATCAGCGGGATGGCGCTCTCGGCCGCGGCGCGCACGACGTTTTCCTCGTTGAAGGCCCAGAGGTCTTCGAGGCTGCCGCCGCCGCGCGCGACGATCAAAAGATCCGGGCGCGGCACAGCGCCCTCGCCGTCGAGGGCGTTGAAGCCGGCGATGGCCCTGGCGATCTGCTCGGCGGCGCCGTCGCCCTGCACCAGTACCGGCCAGACCAGCACGCGGCTCGGGAAACGGTCGGCCAGGCGGTGCAGGATGTCGCGGATGACCGAACCCGTCGGCGAAGTGACGACGCCGATGACGGCGGGCAGGAACGGCAGCTCGCGCTTGCGCTCGGCGTCGAACAGGCCCTCGGCGGCCAATTTGCGCCGCCGGTCCTCCAAGAGCTTCAAAAGCGCGCCCTCGCCCGCCAGTTCGAACGATTCGACCACGAGCTGGTAGCGCGAACGGGCGGGATAGGTGGTCATGCGCCCGGTGACGATGACCTCCATGCCGTCCTCGGGCTGCAGGCGGATGCGCCCGGCGGTGGTGCGCCAGCAGACCCCGTCCAGGACCGCGTCCTCGTCCTTGAGCGCGAAATAGAGATGCCCCGATGCGGCACGTTTGAAGCCCGAAATCTCGCCGCGCACGCGGACCCGCTGGAAGGCCTGCTCGACCGTCAGTTTCAGCGCATGCGAGACCTCCGCCACGCCGTAGACGGGCAGGTTGTGCTCGGTATTCGAGCCGTTGTTATCGGTGGACTGATCGTCGATCATGATTATGTTAGGAGCCTACAATAAACAGGGAGAGAGAAAAGCACCATGAAGGTTCTTGTCGTCGGATCGGGGGGCCGCGAACACGCACTGGCCTGGGCCATCGCCAAATCGCCCAAGTGCAGGAAGCTCTATTGCGCGCCCGGCAACGGCGGCATCGCGGCCATCGCCGAATGCGTCGACATCGCCCCGGAAGACCTGGACGGCATCGTCGAATTCGCCGAGGAAAACAAGATCGATTTCGTCGTCGTCGGCCCGGAAGGCCCGCTGGTGCTGGGTTTGGCCGACCGGCTCCGGGACGCCGGCATCACCACTTTCGGCCCGTCCGCCGGCGCCGCCATGATCGAGGGCTCCAAGGGCCTGATGAAGGACCTCTGCGCCAAATATTCGATCCCCACCGCCGAATACGCGCGCTTCGACGAATGCGACGCGGCGAAGGAATACATCCGTGCCCACGGTGCGCCCATCGTGGTCAAGGCCGACGGCCTGGCGGCCGGCAAGGGCGTGATCATGTGCCGCAACGAGAACGAGGCCTACGCCGCCATCGACCACATGATGATCGAGGACCAGTTCGGCACCGCCGGCGCGGAAGTGGTGATCGAGGAAATGATGGAGGGCGAGGAAGCGAGCTTTTTCGCCCTGGTCGACGGCAACAACGCCCTGGCGCTGGTCGGCGCCCAGGACCACAAGGCCGCCTTCGACGGCGACGAGGGCCCCAATACCGGCGGCATGGGCGCCTATTCGCCGGCGCCGATCCTCGACCAAGCCTTGGCGGAACGGGTGATGACGGAAATCATCGAACCCACCATCAAGGGCCTGGCCGCCGAGGGAACGCCCTACCAGGGCGTCCTTTACGCCGGGCTGATGATCACCGAGGCCGGGCCCAAGCTGATCGAGTACAACTGCCGCTTCGGCGACCCGGAATGCCAGGTGATCATGATGCGGCTCAAGTCGGACGCGCTGGACCTGCTGCTCGCCACCGCCGAGGGCCGTCTCGACAAGCACCGCCCCGATTGGCACGACGACGCGGCCTTGACCGTGGTGATGGCCGCCGAGGGCTATCCGGGTCCTTACGAAAAAGGCACCGAGATCAAGGGCATCGCCGAGGCGGAGAGCGTGCCCGGCGTCACCGTTTTTCACGCCGGCACGGCGCAAGACGCGGACAGGTTGCTGGCCAACGGCGGGCGGGTCCTGAACGTCACCGCCATGGCGCCGAGCGTCAAGGAAGCACAAAGGAAAGCCTACGAGGCCGTCGACAAGATCGACTGGCCGGACGGATTCTGCCGCCGCGATATCGGCTGGCGGGCGATCGATCGCTGAGGGAACCTTCCACAACCCCGCCCAAGGCGGCGTGCCACCAGCTTCACGAAGAAAGCACCGGCCCGTTGCCCGGCAAACAAAAACAAAGGGACAACATGACATTTCCGTTTAATTTCAGACAGCTCGGGGGCTGTCTATTGATTGCTGCCTGCCTCGCATTGACCGCCGGCACGGCACCGGCCGAGGCGGCGAGCAATTCCGAGATCAAAATCGAGCCGATCAAGATCGATCCGGGCCAGGTGACGTTCATCCAGACCAACAAGGGCCTGATCAACCTCAACGACCTGAACGCCGAGAATTCCAACATCGTCGTCGTCGGCCCGCCGGCCGGCAAGCCGAGCGGCCCCGTCTGCGGCGGCGCCAACCAGAAGAAGTGCGCCGCCAAGCCGGCCCTTTTCCAGTCGGCGGCGCGCGGCAACTGCCCCAAGGGTTCGTTTTTCGATATCGGCCTCTGGCAATGCTGGTCGTGCCCGAAGGGCTTCAAGCGCACGCTGGCGGCGGTCGATTCGGATCGCGCCTGCTCGCGCCCCAACAAGAAAATCCAGGGCACCTTCACCAAGGCGAAGTTCATGGGAGCGGTCTGCCCCAAGGGGAGTTTCTATGACGGCATCCGTGACGGCGAATGCCGCAAATGCCCGTCCGGCTACAAGCGTTCGGCGGCGCACGTGGACGCCAAGAACGCCTGCTTCATCGCCGCCCGCGAGGATTTCCAGAAGATCCGCAAGCACGCCAAGGGCAAGGGCCTGATCGGCACCGACTGCCCGAAAGGCCAGTTCTGGGACGGCATCGACGGCTATTGCTATAGCTGCCCGTCCGGCTACAAGCGCACCGGCTATTCGGTCCGCGACAAGCGGGCCTGCTCGAAAGCGATCAAGGAACAGCAGGCCAAGGCCGCTCACGTCAAAAAAGGCGTCTGCGAAAAGGGCGAATTCCGCGATGCGCTTTACCAGCGCGGCGGCGATGGCGGCACCTGCTGGACCTGCCCGGAAGCGCATGACCGCACGGTGTTCCCGGTGCACGGCAACAAGGCCTGCGAGAAAGGCGGCGGCGTCGAGTTCAAGACCGCCACCAAGGTCGCCGACCTGACCTGCCCGGCCGGCCAGGTGTTCGATTTCATCGGCCTCACGGCCAACGACATCCGCACCCGCCCGGAATTCAAGGGATCGAAGCAAAAGCCGATCACGAGCGGCACCTGCTGGTCCTGCGACACCGGCTACGACCGCACGCTCTCGAGCGTGAAAGCCAAGGACGCCTGTTCGGCCAAGACCATGGTCTGGTATTCCCGCCCGTTCGACGAGCCCGGCCTGTTCAGCCTGGCGGGCGCCGAGGAGGTGCTGCTCGACATCACCAAACGTAACCCGAAGCTGATCGCGCAAAGCATCGAACAGGCGGCGCGCACGGCTTCGAAATCGAACAAGAAACTGACCCTGGCGAATGCCCGCAAGCAGGAGATCCAGCACTTCCAGAAGGAACCGCACAAGAGCACGGCGGCCGCCGCCGCGGTCCTGACCCGGCTTGTCGTCGCCGTCGGTGAACCGAAGCACGCCAGCCCGGCGGAAAAGAAGCTGGCGAAATCCTTCGCCGACTACATCATCGCCAAACGCTCGCACGTCGCCGAAGACGCGCTGGCCGCCTACGACGCCTGGAAACTGGCGGACACCTATTGGCGGAGCCAGGAAAAGCGCAATGCGGGGCTGATGTCGCTGCTCGATTACGGCACCGTGCCGCCGGACTACTCAAGCGTGGCGCTGATGAACTCGCTCGCCATCAACTCCGCCGGCACGGCGCTCGGCATTGCCACCGGCTCCATTCCGGTGCTGGGTGACGTGCTCGGCGTGGCGCTGGGCGCGGCCGGCAACGGCTTCGGCGATTTCTCCAGCCCCGACAAGGCGGCGCGGTTCGGCGCCCGCACGGCGGCGGAACTGGCGGTCGGCAAGGCCATCGAGTTCGCCATCACCCAACTGGCGAAATCGACGGTCAAGTCGCTTGCCACCCAGGCGGCGCAGAAGGTCGGCTACCTGGCCGCCCACCGGGCGGCGGCAGAGGTGACCAAACAGGCGGGCAGCCGGCTGTTGTCGCTGGCCGGCGGCGCCGGTCCGCAGATCATCATCTCGGTCTCCTTCATGATCGCCACCACGGCGATCGACCAGGTCACCGAGATGGCCAACGCCCGGCCCAAGCTGCAGAACGCGGTGGCCCATGCCAAGCGTGACCCAGACCTGGCCCGCATGGTGAAGTCCAATGCCGGCAACACCGAACTGCTGGGGTATTGGAGCTACCTGATCTCTGCCGACAAGGCACCGTCGGCCGCCTTCGGCAAGGAATTCGCCAAGGTCGCCAAGAAGGCCGCCACCACGGCGGCGCCGAAAGCCGACTACCGCTAGGGTTCCGACCCCGCCGCGCGGTCATCCATCGCGCGGCGGGGCGGGTTCGGCCCTGGGCCGGCCCCGCCTCAGCGGTATTTCTTCAAATACCGCCGCTCGAAGAACGTCTTGGAGAGATGGCCGAGCCCCAAGGGCGGCAGGCTGAGGCTCAGGCTCGGCGTGCGCGCCACCAGCGCACCCGACGCGTTGTCGTCGATGATGCAGATGAGCTCGGTGCGGAAGGTCTCTTTCCCCGGCTTGCCCTTCAATTCCGCCACCAGGTTCTTGGCCGCCGCTTCCGCCTGCAGGTCCGCCATGTGCGCCTGCTTGGGCATCCAGTCGGGACCGGGAAAACTGCCCGAATCGCCGGCCACGTAGACGGCGTCGAAACCCGGCACCTTGCAGTGCGCATCGGCCTCGATCAGGCCACCCGGCGAGCGCGGCAGTTCGGTCGCGTTGAACCAGGCGTTGCCGGTCATGCCCGGCATGAACAGGATCACGTCGACGGCGAACTCGCCCCCTTCGGTGACCACCTTGTCGGCCTCGAAGCGGACCATCTTATCGCCCAAATGCTTCTTGATTCCGAGATCGTCCATGCGCTTCAAAAGCTTCGGCACCATCTTGGCACCCAAGCGGATGCCCGGCTTCGGCGCCGGGCTGAAGAACACCAGCTCGAACTTGTCGCGCCGGCCCTGCTTCCTGAGCAACTCGTCGGTGCCGAACAGGAACTCGAACATCGGCCCGCCGCGCATGGCGGTCGGTTCCTTCGGGTTGCCGCTGAACCCGAAGGCCAGCGTGCCGCCGTCCATGCGCTCCAGCTTCTCCTTGAAGGCCATCACCGGCTTGATCCCCTCGCAGGGCGTCAGTGCGTGCTCGATGCCGGGAAGCTTCTTGATGAACTGGCCGCCGGTGGCGATCACCAGGCCGTCGTTGGCGATGTCGCCGGCACTGGTCTTGACCACGCGGCCGCCGGCCTCAAGCCCCTCGGCCTTGGCCCGGGTGTAGGTGACGCGGTTCTTGTTGAAGAAGTTATCCAGCGGAATCAGCAGGTCATCGGGTGTGCGCTGGCCCGACGGCAGCCAGATCAGGCTCGGCAGGTAGACCAGGGTCGGCTCCGGCGCGACCAGGGTGATTTCCAGGGCGGGGTCGGCGGCACGCAGCGCGCGCACCGCGGTGAGGGCAGCAAATCCGCTGCCGAGGACAGTGACATTGGCCATGGCGATACCGTTCGGGTCCGTGGTTCGATTTTCGGGCGCTATTATGTTTCCTCGGTCCGGCGAAATCGATATCTGTTTTCTTTCAGTTTGTTTCCAATTCAAGGAGCCGCCATGCCCAGCCTGTTCGATCCCATGACCTACGCCCACGGGCCCGAACAGAAGAACCGCTTCATGCTCGCGCCCCTGACCAACTGCCAGAGCCACGCCGACGGCACGCTGTCGGCGGACGAATTCAACTGGCTCACCCGGCGCGCCCAGGGCGGCTTCGGCCTAACCATGACCTGCGCCGCGCACGTGCAGGCCGTCGGCCAGGGTTTCCCGGGCCAGTTGGGCTTTTTCTCCGACGACCACCTGCCCGGCCTCACCCGGCTGGCGGCGGCCATCAAGGGCGAGAACAGCCTGGCCATCGCGCAGTTGCATCACGCCGGCATGCGCGCGCCGGCGGAACTGATCGGCACCCGGCCCGTCTGCCCGTCGGCGGACGAAGAGACCGGTGCGCGGGAAATGACCGAAGCGGAAGTGGAACAGGTGATTCATGACTTCATCGCCGCCGCGAAGCGCGCCGAACGGGCCGGTTTCGACGGGGTCGAGGTGCACGGCGCGCACGGCTACCTGCTGTGTCAGTTCCTGAGCGCCGAAATCAACCGCCGCCGGGACCGCTTCGGCGGATCGCTGGAAAACCGCGCCCGGATCGTCACCGAAATCCTCAAAGGCATCCGCGCGGCCTGCCGCGACGATTTCAACCTCTCGATCAGGCTCTCGCCGGAACGCTTCGGCATGCGCCTGGCGGAGGTCCGTGAGCTGGCCCAGGAACTGATGATCGGCGGGTTGATCGATTTCCTCGACATGTCCTTGTGGAACGTGGCAAAGGAGCCGATGGAGGAGGAATTCCAGGGCCGCACCCTGATGAGCTATTTCACCGAGCTGGAGCGCGGCCACGTGCGCCTCGGCGCGGCGGGCAAGATCTACGATGCCGAAACCGCGCGCTGGTGCCTGGACCAGGGCTGCGACTTCGTCATCATCGGGCGCGGCGCCATCCTGCACGCCGACTTCCCCGAGCGCCTGCGCGCCGACGCGGCGTTCCAATGGGCCGGGCTGCCGGTGACGGCGGATTACCTGCGCGGCCAGGGGCTCGGCGAGGCGTTCGTGGATTACATGCGCACCTGGAAGGGCTTCGTCGCGGATTAAACGCTCTACCGGCCGATCGAGATATCCTTCAGCCGGTCGATGCGGCGGATCATCGGGAAGATCAGGAACCAGATCCCGGTGACCGCCAGCGTGGCCACGCCGCCCACCACCACCGCCGGCACGGTGCCGATCAACGCGGCCATGGAACCGGCGCGGAAATCGCCCAGTTCGTTGGACGCATTGATGGAGACCGAGTTGACGGCGCTGACCCGGCCGCGCATGTCGTCGGGCGTGGCAATCTGCACCAGGGTCTGGCGCACGTAGACGCTGATCATGTCGGCGCCGCCATAGGCCGCCAGCGCCACCAGCGAAATCCAGAACGTTTCCGACAGCCCGAAGACGACGATCGAAGCGCCGAAGCAGGCGAGCGAGATGAACATCGCCGGCCCCATGTGGCGGGGCACGGCGATCTGCGTCAGCACCAGCCCGACACAGAGCGAGCCGATGGCCGGCATGGAACGCATGATCCCCAGTTCCGCCGGCCCCACGTGCAGGATGTCGGTGGCGTAGACCGGCAAGATCCCCATGACGCCGCCGAACAGCACCGCCAACAGGTCGATGGAAACGGCACCGAGGACGATCTTGTTGCGCCAGACATAGACGAAGCCGCCGAGGACGGAGGTGAGGTTGATCGGCTCCTTCTTGCGCGTCTGGCCGCCGGTACGGATCAGGCCGCCGGCGACGGCGCTGACGGCGAAAAAGCCCATGATCGCCGGGTAGACGCCGTCGCCGATCCAGGCGATCAGGGCGCCGCCGACGGCCGGGCCGATCAATTGCGCGGCCTTGTTGCCGGACGAGGTAATGGCGATGGCGCGCGAGAAGTCGTCCGGCGGCACGAGGTTCGGCAGCGTCGCCTGGCTGGCCGGATGATAGAAGGCCCGCGCCGCGCCGTGCACGGTCAGGATCATCAAGATCACCGCGACGCTGCTGAGTTCGAAATGCAGGACCAGCATGATCGATCCCACCGTCGAGAATTGCACGACGTTGCAGAGGATCAGGATCAGGCGCCGCTCGAACCGGTCGGCGGCGACGCCGGCGACCAGGAACAGAACCAGCACCGGCGCGAACTGCGCCAGGCCGATGAGCCCCAGGTCCAACGGATCGCCGGTGAGGTTATAGACATGCCAGCCGATCGCCACCGTGAAGGCGTGCATGCCCATGACGTTGAAGGTCCGGTTGACGACGAAGGCGAGAAAGCTGCGGTTGGTCCAAAGCGGCATGTGCGAAGTTGGGCACAGAAGCGGGTTTCGGTCACACCCTTTTTTTCGCCGGGTGTTCTTGACCAAAGCCATGGACTCCGGCGCCAAATCGCGTAGGCTTTCGCGATGGCCATTCCACCATCCGCCCAGCACGATGCCGGAGAGGAGACGGGCCTTCCCGCCCCCTTCGCCGCCGCCGTCTACGTGCCGCGCCAGCCGAGGGGCGATGCGCTCGGCGAATTCGTGCGTGAACTCAAAGCGCTCGGCGTCAAGGTCGGCGGCCTTTTGCAGGAAGTGGTGCGCAATCCCGACGGCTCGCGCGACCGCATCGACACCATCGACATCGCGACCGGGAATCGCGTGGTCATCAACCAGACCACGCCGGCGACGCTGAAGTCGCACCTCTGCTCGCTCGACACGGCGGCACTGGCGGAAACCACGCAGGTCCTGCGCCGCGCCGTCGCCGACGGCGCACGGCTCATCGTCGTCGAGAAGTTCGGCCACCAGGAAGCCGAGGGCGAGGGATTGGCCGCCGACATTCTCGATGTCATCGCGTCCGGGGTGCCGATGCTGGTGGCGGTGCCGGAGACCTCATATGAGGCCTGGCAGGATCGCACCGGCGGCCTCGGCGTGCGGCTCGGCTTCGATCTGGATGCCTTCCGCGACTGGTGGGCGGGAATCGAAGGCGATTATTGAAATTCCTTTATATAGGAATTTATTGACTTTTCCAAAAAGACCGGATACAGTGCGCCAATGGTATCGCGGCCGGCGCCGCGACGGCCCGCTATTGGACATCGTGAATAGGATAGGGATCGGCGCCTCGTGCGCACCGTTCGCCGTCGTGCGTCCCATTACTGAGAAAATTGGGTTCGTTCCTGAGATTTTTTTCGAATTCCTTTAAAATCAAAGGCTTCCAACCCGTGAAATTTTATCGCAAAAGTCGTTAGGCGCCGGGGCTGGCCATCCGAGGCCGGGCGTCTTATATCCTGGAACAAGACCCATCACCGCCAGGGAGGGATAGCATGGACGACCAGACCCGCATCGAACTCGAGGCCGCCGCCTTTCGCGGGCTCATCAAGCATCTGCAAAAACGCACCGACGCGCAGAACATCGACATCATGAACGTCGCCGGATTCTGCCGCAATTGCCTGTCGAAATGGTACAAGGCCGAGGCCGATGTGCGCGGCGTCGAGATCACCGACGAGGAAGCGCGCGAGGCCATTTACGGCATGCCCTACGGCGAGTGGAAAGAGAAGCACCAGGAAAAGGCTTCCGAAGAGCAGATGCGGAAGTTCGAGGAAACCAAGCCGCTGCACGCCGAGATCAGCGGCCACAATTAGGCGCGATCAAACAGCCGCCGAGTGCCGTCCCTTGCCGGTTTGCAGGTAGGTGTCGAACACCGCGCAGACCGAGCGCACGAAGGGCCGCCCGGCTTCCGTCACCTCCACATGGTCGCCGTCCAGGTTGACCAGTCCGTCGTCGGCCATCGGCACCAGGCGCGCGCGTTCGGCGGCGAAGCCGTCGTCGGGGGCGCCGTCCTTGGTCTCGAACGGTGCCAGGTCGACATGCAGATCGCACATCAGCCGCTCGATGATGTCGCGCCGGAGCCGGTCGGCGGCATCGAGTTCGAGGCCGCGCTCGACGGCGAAACCGCCGCCATCGACGGCGCGGCGCCAGGCGTGGATGGAGGGCGCGTTCTGCACATAGCCCTGCGGCAGCGAGCCGATCGCGGACGCCCCCATGCCGATCAGGCTGGCGGCCTGGTCTGTCGTGTAGCCTTGGAAGTTGCGGCGCAGTTCGCCGGCGTCGAGATGCTTGGCCATGGGGTCGTCGGCGCGGGCGAAGTGATCGAGGCCGATGCGCACGTAGCCGTGCTCGGCCAGGCGCCGGGCCACGGCCTCTGCCTGTCGGAAGCGCTCGGCGGCGCCCGGCAGCGCCGCTTCGTCGATCATCTTCTGGTGCGTCTTCATCCACGGCACGTGCGCATAGCCGAACACCGACAGCCGGTCGGGGGCCAGTTCGACCGACAGATCGACGGTACGCTCGGCGTCGGCGACGCCCTGGTGCGGCAAGCCGTACATGAGGTCCAGGTTGACCGACTGGATGCCGTGGCGGCGCAGGATATCGAGGACGCTCTTGGTGTCCTCATAGCTCTGCACCCGGTTGATGGCCTCCTGCACTTGCCTGTTGAAGTCCTGGACCCCGAAGCTGACGCGGTTGATGCCGCTCCGGGCCAGGGTCTCGGCCATGCTATCGGTCATGGTGCGGGGATCGATCTCGACGGCGAGCTCGGCGCCGGGGGCGAAGTCGAAACGCTCGCCCAGGCGCGCCATGATCATGCGGAAATCGTCTTCCGACAGCGTCGTCGGCGAGCCGCCGCCGAAATGCAGGTGCGAAACCCGGAGCCGCCCGGGAACCGCGGCGGCCACCAGGTCGGCCTCGCGCGCCAGGGTCTCGGCGTAGTCGTGGATCGGCTCGTAGCGGCCGACGACCTTGGTGTGGCAGCCGCAATACCAGCACATGCGCTGGCAGAACGGCACGTGCAGATAGAGCGACACCGGCGCGTCGGCCGGCAGCGAAGCGAGCCATCCGGCGTAGGTCTCGGCGCCGACGCCGTCATGGAAATGCGGCGCGGTGGGATAGGAGGTATAGCGCGGCACGGCGCCGCCGTAGCGTTTCAGGAGTTCGGTTGTCATGGCCTCGGTTCTACGCGTCGGATTCGGTTCCCGCCTTGATGGAGATCAAGCGGTTCGGGTGAACAGATTCGCATTCGTGAATATACGTTGATTCATGTCAAGGCCCCGATCACCGCCGCCCGGTTATATCGCGCCACGGACAACACATAAGCCAACAACAGGGAATAACTCGGGGAAACATGACCATACGTTCCGTTCTCGCGCTGGTCGACGGGGGTTCGCAAAGCGAGCAGGCGCTGCTCGCGGCAATCCGCGTCGGCATGGCCTTCGGCGCCCATGTCGAGGTGCTGCATGTGGTGCCGCCGATCGAGCCGCTGGTGCCGGCGGTGCCGGACGCCATCGGCGCCGCCGGCGCGGCGCGGCTCGCCGACGACCTGGAGGCCGAAGTGCGGGCGCGCGCCAAAGCCGCGCGGGCCCTGTTCCAGACGCATTGCGTCGACGCCGGGCTGAAGATCGTCAACCCCGACGACGAGCGCATCGCCATCGCCAGCTTCGCCTGGCGCCTGGTCAGCGGCCACGACAACCCGGAGATCGCGCGCCGTGGCCGGCTGGTCGACCTGATCGTGCTCGGGCGGCCCGATGCCGGCGACGGCGGCGTCGATTCGGCGGCCCTGGAAGCGGCCTTGTTCGACACCGGCCGCCCGGTGCTGATCGCCGGCGCGCGGGACCTGGCCATCGAGGGCGCCGCCGTGGCCATCGCCTGGGACGGCTCGCGCGAGGCGTCGAGGAGCCTGAGCGCCGCGTTGCCGGTGCTGGAATCGGCCGGGCGCGTGGCCATCGTCTCCGTCGCCGACGCGGCCGGCGGCAACGGCCTCGATGGCCTCGCCGTCTATCTGCGCGGCCATGGCGTCGATGCGGAGATCCGCGCCGTCGCCCGCGGCGATCGCTCCGTCGCGGACGCGCTCGGCCAGGAACTGCAGGCCTTCGGCGCCGATATCACCATCATGGGCGCCTATGGCCATAGCGTCATCGGCGAGTTCCTGTTCGGCGGCGTCACCCGCGACATGCTCAAAGACCCCGGCCAGGCCCTGTTCCTGGCCCACTGAGCCCGGCCCAGGCGGCTTTCCAACCGGGGAGCCGCCATGGTAGAGTCCGCCATCCCCTCGGGAGGGATCGCCCGCCGCCATGGCGCGGGCGCGACAAGGAGATGGCGATGTCGTCAGACGGGTCCTCGAACGTGGTACGCCTGCCCGACCCGGCGAAGCGGTCGGTGGAGCCGGAATCGCCCTGCGCCGCCTGCCCGATCCGCGACCTGGCGCTGTGCTCGGCGCTCGACGACGACGAAATCGGCCTGCTCAACGACATCAGCACGGACGTGCAACTGCCGCACGGCGCCGCCGCCTACGACGAGGGCGAACCGGCCGACTACGTCTATAACCTGACGGCCGGCTTCATGAAGCTCTACAAGCTGCTGCCCGACGGCCGCCGGCAGATCACCGGGTTCGTGTTCCCCGGCGATTTCCTCGGCCTGGCGTCGGACAAGGAGTACGTGCACACCGCCGAAGCGATCACCGACGCGACGCTCTGCAAGTTCAAGCGCACGAAACTGGAGCGGTTGTTCTCGGATCTGCCGAAGCTGGAAAGCCGGCTCCTGGAAATCTCGCGGAACGAGTTGGCGGAAGCCCACAACCAGATGCTGCTCTTGGGCCGCAAGTCGGCGAAGGAACGGATCGCCTCGTTCCTGACCATGCTGCTGCGCCGTGCCGAGAAGCTGGAACTGCCGACCGAGCCGCTGGAAATCCCCATGAGCCGCAACGACATCGGCGATTACCTGGGCCTGACGACGGAAACCGTCAGCCGCACCCTGACCCGCCTCAAGCAGAGTGGCATCATCGCGCTCAATTCCGATCGGCGCATCATCATCGTCGATCCCGCCTCCCTCTCGGAGATGGCAGAGGGATATTGAGTGAATCGGCGGCCCCGACCTTTTGTTGGCAGCATTGATCCACATCAATCATTTTTCGGCTATTGTGACATAGGTTACGGACATCCTCTTGGAGGGATGGGAAATTTGTTCGTAAAATCAACGAACGACTCCAAGAATTACGTCATCAAACGACGAAAGAGGTCTTAAATTATGAGTGGGTTGGTTTGGCTCCCTGTCGGGGGCTTTGCGGTGTTGGGGCTGGTTCTGGCCGCCAATGCCGTCGATACAGCAATCTACGCACACGGTTTGCTGCTATTTGTCGCCAGTGTCATGGCCGGCTTCGCGGTCCTCAAGAAGGGCCAGAGCGTGGTTGCCGAGCACGCATCGGATGGAGCGGGCGGGACCACCGTCTATAACGAATCCATCGTCCGGTTCGGCGTCGTCGTGTCCACCTTTTGGGGTGTCGTCGGTTTTCTGGTCGGTTTGGTCATTGCCCTGCAATTGGCCTTCCCGGCGCTGAACTTCGACCTGCCGTGGACCAATTTCGGACGCCTGCGCCCGCTGCACACCTCGGCGGTGATCTTCGCGTTCGGCGGCAACGTGCTGCTGATGACCTCTTTCCACGTGGTGCAGCGCACCACCCAGGCCCGCCTGGCGGGCATTTGGGCGCCGTGGTTCGTGTTCTGGGGCTATAACCTGTTCATCATCATGGCCGCCACCGGCTATGTGACGGGCATCACCCAGGGCAAGGAATACGCCGAGCCCGAGTGGTACGTCGATCTCTGGCTGACCATTGTCTGGGTGACCTACCTGCTGGTGTTCCTGGGGACCTTGTGGAAGCGCAAGGAGCCGCACATTTACGTGGCCAACTGGTTCTACCTGGCCTTCATCGTCACCATCGCCATGCTGCATCTGGTCAACAACGCGGTCGTACCCGTGAGCTTCTTCGGTTCCAAGAGCTACACCGTCTGGGCCGGGGTGCAGGACGCGCTGACCCAATGGTGGTATGGCCATAACGCAGTCGGCTTCTTCCTGACCGCCGGCTTCCTCGGCATCATGTACTACTACGTGCCGAAGCAGGCCGAACGTCCGGTTTATTCCTACCGGCTGTCGATCGTCCACTTCTGGAGCCTGATCTTCCTCTACATCTGGGCCGGGCCGCACCACCTGCACTACACGGCACTGCCGGATTGGGCGCAGACGCTCGGCATGACCTTCTCGGTGATGCTGTGGATGCCCAGTTGGGGTGGCATGATCAACGGCCTGATGACGCTTTCCGGCGCCTGGGACAAGCTGCGCACCGACCCGATCCTGCGCATGATGGCGATCTCCGTCGCCTTCTACGGCATGAGCACCTTCGAAGGCCCGCTGATGTCGATCAAGGCGGTAAACTCGCTCAGCCACTACACCGACTGGACCATCGGCCACGTGCACTCCGGTGCGCTCGGCTGGGTCGGCATGGTTAGCTTCGGTGCCATTTATTTCCTGGCTCCGAAGATGTTCGGCCGCGAGCGCCTCTATTCGCTGCGTCTCGTTTCCATGCACTTCTGGCTGGCGACGCTGGGCATCGTGCTTTACGCGGCGGCCATGTGGGTCAGCGGCATCATGCAGGGCCTGATGTGGCGTGCCTACGACAGCCTCGGCTTCTTGGAGTATTCCTTCGCCGAGACCGTCGAAGCGATGCATCCGTTCTACGTGATCCGCGCTTTCGGTGGCCTGCTGTTCGTCACCGGTTCGCTGCTCATGGCCTACAACGTGTGGCGCACGGCGCGTGGTGATCTGCGCACCGAGAAGCCTTACATGCCCGCCCACCAGCCGGTCGCGGCATAAGGAGACACATCATGTTTGATCATGGAAAAATTGAACGAAACTCCATCGTGATGCTGGTGGGTATCCTGATCGTCGTCGCCATCGGCGGGATCGTGGAACTGGCGCCATTGTTCTACCTGGAGAGCACCATCGAGAAGGTGAAAGGGGTGCGCCCCTATACGCCGCTCGAACTCGCGGGCCGCAACATCTACATCCGCGAGGGTTGCTACAACTGCCACAGCCAGATGGTGCGGCCGTTCCGTGACGAGATCGAGCGTTACGGCCATTACTCACTGGCGGCGGAGAGCATGTACGATCATCCGTTCCAGTGGGGCTCCAAACGGACCGGCCCCGACCTGGCGCGGGTCGGCGGCAAGTACTCCGACGAGTGGCACCGCAACCACCTGATCGACCCGCGCAGCGTTGTGCCCGAGTCGGTCATGCCCGGCTATCCGTTCCTGAGCGCACCGCTCGACGCCGCCGATATCGCGGATCACCTGAAGACCAACGCCATCGTCGGCGTCCCCTATACGGAGGACATGGTCGCCAAGGCGACCACCGACCTGGCCGCTCAGGCCGATCCGGACAGCGATGAGGCCGAAGCAGTGGCCGAACGTTATCCCGGCGCGGTGGTCCGCAATTTCGATGGCAAGCCAGGCGCGCCGACGGAAATGGATGCGTTGATCGCCTATCTGCAAGTCCTCGGCACCATGGTCGACTTCGGCAGCTTCAAAGCCGAAGGCGATAACCTGCGATAGGAGGCGGAACCATGACATACGAAACCGTTTCCCACTTCGCACAAACATGGGGCTTGGTCTACTTGGTGGTGCTGTTCGGTGGCGTGTTGTTCTACGCACTCCGCCCCGGCTCCAAGGAGAAGTTCGAGCAGGCCGCAAACATTCCGTTGAAGGAGGACTGATCCGATGGCCGAGAAACATATCGATGACGTTACCGGCGTCGAAACCACCGGACACGAATGGGACGGCGTCAGGGAACTCAACAACCCGCTCCCCAACTGGTGGCGCTGGATCTTTTACGCCTGCATCGTCTGGTCGGTGGGATACTTCGTCGCCTACCCGGCCTGGCCGCTGGTGAGTTCCTACACCAAGGGCATGCTGGGCTATAGCTCGCGCGCCGCGGTGGCCGCCGAAGTGGCGATGGCGAAGGAAAGCCAGAAGGTCCACCTGGACAAGCTGAAGAAGGCCTCGCTACAGGACATCCGGACCGAACCCGAGTTGTTGAACTTCGCCCTGGCCGGTGGCCGCTCGGCGTTCAACGTCAACTGCTCACAGTGCCACGGCTCCGGTGCCCAGGGCGCCAAGGGTTATCCGAACCTGAACGATGACGAATGGCTGTGGGGCGGTACGCTCGACGCCATTCACCACACCATCACCCATGGCGTGCGTAACGCCGACGGTGAACAAGCCCGCGATTCGGCGATGCCGGCGTTCCTCAAGGACGAAGTCCTGGAAGCCGCGCAGATCAACGACGTGGCCGAGTTCGTGCTGGCCCTCAGCGGCCAGAAAGGCGATGCCGCCGCCGCTGAACGCGGCAAGGCAATCTTCGCCGAACAGTGCGTCTCTTGCCACGGCGAGAACGGACAGGGCAACGCGGAATTCGGTGCTCCGGCGCTGAACAACGGCATTTGGCTCTATGGCGGCGACAAGGAGACGCTGGTGGAAACCATTTCCTACAGCCGATCCGGCGTCATGCCGGCTTGGGGCAAGATCCTCGACCCGGTGGTTGTGAAGCAATTGGCCATCTACATTCACTCCCTGGGCGGCGGGCAGTAAACGCCCACAAATGAAGACACGGCGGGCGGGGCTTAGTCCCCGCCCTCGTCAATTGGATGGAAGAGAAAATGAACGACACCGGAACGTTACCGGACGTCGAACAGATTGACGTCAAGGCGGTCGACCACAAGGAAAGCGGCTCGCTCTACAAGAAGCGGGAGAAAATCCACCCGAAACGGGTCAACGGCACCTATCGGTCGCTGAAGTGGTGGATCATGATCGTCACCCTCGGCATCTACTATGTGACGCCGTGGCTGCGCTGGGACCGCGGGCCGGGCGCACCGGACCAGGCGGTGCTGATCGACCTGCCAGGGCGCCGCTTCTACTTCTTCTTCATCGAAATCTGGCCGCAGGAAGTTTACTATCTCACCGGCATGCTGGTGATGGCAGGCCTCGGTCTGTTCTTCATCACTAGCCTCGTTGGCCGCGCCTGGTGCGGTTATGCCTGCTGGCAGACCGTCTGGACCGATCTGTTCGTCTACGTGGAACGCTGGATCGAGGGAGACCGCGCAGCACGTATCCGCCTCGACAAGGAGCCTATGTCCGCTTCGAAAGCGGGCAAGCGAATTCTCAAGTACATCGTTTGGCTGCTGATATCGGTCGCCACGGGTGGCGCGTGGGTCTTCTACTTCGCCGACGCGCCGAGCCTGGCGATCGACCTGGTGACGTTCAATGCCCTACCCGTCGCCTACATTACCGTCCTGGTGCTGACCTTTACGACGTTCACGGCCGGTGGATTCATGCGCGAACAAATCTGCATCTATATGTGCCCCTGGCCGCGTATTCAGGGTGCCATGATGGATGAGGAATCGGCGGTCGTCACTTACCGGGGCGACCGGGGTGAGCCGCGCGGTCCGCACAAGAAAGGTTCCAGCTGGGAAGGCCGCGGCGACTGCGTCGACTGCAATCAGTGTATCGCCGCCTGCCCCACCGGCATCGACATCCGGAACGGTCTACAGCTGGAATGCATTTCCTGCGCGCTCTGTATCGACGCCTGCGACTCGGTGATGGCCAAGGTCGGCCGGCCGGCCGGTCTCATCGCCTACGCCTCAGTTGCCGGTGAGGAGCGCCGGAGGCGCGGCGAAAACGCCGGCGTGCGGATGGCGCGGCCACGAACGCTGTTCTATTTCGGTTTATGGGCCGCCGTTGGATTGTTCATGATCTGGGCGCTGATTTCGCGCAGCGATCTAGACATCAATGTGCTGCACGACCGCAACCCGCTGTTCGTTGCCCTCAAAGACGGCCGTATCCAGAATGGTTACACCTTCAAGATCCTGAACAAGGCACGTGAGCAGCGCATTATGGTTCTTTCCATCGAGGGCCTGCCGGGTGCGCGGCTGAAAGTGGTCGGCAGCAGCGACTCCGGCGACGACGCGACACCGTTCTTCACCGCAGAGCCCGACCGGGTGCATAGCTTCCGACTGTTTGTCTCGGCGCCAGGCGATATCGTGAAGAGCGATTCCATGCCGATCCGCTTCGTCCTTTCGGACCAGGGAACGCGGGCCCGTGCACAATACGACACCGTGTTCCGAGGCCCCGGAAAATGACGGCGCGCCCCATCACCGGCAAAACGGTCCTGATCGGATTTTTCGCGTTTTTCGGTGTGATCTTCGCGGTGAACGGGGCCTTCGTCTATTTTGCCTTGGATAGCTGGCCCGGCCTTCGCTATGACAAGGCTTACGAACGCGGCATCAACTACAACAAGGTGCTGTCGGACGCCGAAGTCCAGGCCAAGCTGCGATGGACCAGTGCCATTGTCACGACAGCAACGGACGATGGATCCCATCGGCTTTCGGTGAAGCTGACCGGTCCGTCCGGCGAGCCCGTCACCGGTGCCAAGGTGCAGGTCGAACTGTCGCGGCCGACCAACGAGTCCGAAGACCACAGCCTCAGCCTGGCGCCGTCGGCGCCCGGTGAATACGCCGCCGAATTCCGGTTCGCCGCCCAGGGACGATGGCTCGCGGCGCTCAGGGTGGAAGGCGCCAAGGGCGAAACCTACAAAATGATCCATGATATCATCGTTAAACAATGACGGTTGCCAACGCCCGCCCCCTGAATGACGCCGCCCTCGACAGCATGGGCGGAGACTGCTGCGACATCGGCGCCGCGGCGATGATGGCCAGTGCCGGCGCCGCCAAGGAAGCGCCACAGGACCTCGCCGCCATCGCCGATCCGGCGGCCTTCGTGCGCACCGATGCGGCAGGTGGTCATCACTTGTCCATGTTCGTCGACAACCTTCAGTGCGCCGCCTGCATCCGCAAGATCGAGGCCGGCCTCGCCACGCTGCCCGGCGTAAGCGAGGCACGGGTCAACATGAGCACCCGGCGCGTTGCCGTCAGTTGGCAGGGGGACGAGACCTCCGGCCAGGACGTTGCCCGCGCGGTCGCGGCGCTCGGCTACCCGGTGGCGCCGTTCAATCCCGAACAGGTGCAGCAATCGAAGGCGAACGAACAGCGCCGACTGCTGTCGGCGTTGGCAGTGGCCGGGTTCGCCACCGGCAACGTCATGCTGCTGTCGGTTTCCGTCTGGTCCGGACTGGTGTCCGACATGGGGCCCGCGACCCGCGACATGTTTCACTGGATTTCCGCGCTGATTGCGCTTCCCGCCGTGGTCTTCGCCGGACAGCCGTTCTTCCGCTCGGCAATCGCGGTGCTCAAGGTCCGGCACATGAACATGGACGTGCCGATCTCGCTGGCGGTAATCCTGGCCAGCGCCATGAGCCTCTACCAGACGATCATGGGCCGCGAGCATGCCTATTTCGATGCCGCTGTCGGCCTCGTGTTCTTCCTGCTGATCGGTCGCTACCTGGATTTCCAGGCGCGTTCCAAGGCACGCGAGACGGCCGAGCATCTGCTCGGCCTTTCCGCAGTCGCCGCCACTGTCATCGAGGCCGACGGCCGGCGCCGCGCCGTGCCCGCCGCCGAGGTCACCGCCGGCATGACCGTATTCGTCGCCACCGGTGAACGCGTGCCGGTCGACGGCGCCATCGTCGAGGGGCGCTCCGATTTGGATACCTCGCTGGTCACCGGCGAAACCGTGCCCCGGAGCGTCGAGCCCGGGTCGGACGTATTCGCCGGCACCCTGAACCTGACCGCCCCTCTGACCATCCGCGCCACCGCCGACGGCGACCACACGCTGCTGGCCGAGATCGTCCGGCTGATCGAACATGCCGAGCAGGGCCGTGCGCGCTTCGTCCGCATCGCCGACCGCGCAGCACGCGTCTATGCGCCGGCCGTACACCTGTTGGCGCTGGCGACCTTCCTGGGTTGGTGGGTATCGGGCCTGGCGCCGCTGGAGGTGGCGGTGTTGCACGCGGTTGCGGTGCTGATCATCACCTGCCCCTGCGCGCTCGGCCTGGCGGTGCCGGCGGCGCAGGTGATCGCGTCCGGCGTGTTGTTCCGGCGCGGCGTCCTGGTCAAATCGGGCGACGCCTTCGAACGCCTGGCAGAAACCGACACCGTGGTCTTCGACAAGACCGGCACGCTCACCACCGGCGACCTGGTGCTTGCCAATGCCGAGGCCGTCGACGCCGAGACGCTTCGCCTTGGCGCCGCGCTGGCGGCGCATTCCAATCATCCGCTGTCGCGCGCGCTCGCCGCCTCCGCCGACACCGCCGGTATCGAGGTGGTGGAAGTTTCCGAATTCCCCGGACTCG